>TARA_R110000787_G_scaffold262422_5_pt1 | contig 35547 bp, 30 predicted proteins | sample TARA_R110000787 | Tara Oceans TARA_R110000787 (sample SAMEA4397920) | marine metagenome | biome: Polar Biome; feature: [DCM] deep chlorophyll maximum layer (ENVO:01000326); material: water (ENVO:00002006), including particulate matter (ENVO:01000060) such as... | depth 35 m | reverse complement strand
GCCGCGGGTAGAGTAATGTTGCGAAACTGCCAGAGCAGCCGATGCTGACGGGACCGACATCCGGGGTATCTTTGCCGATCTGCTCACGCAGAGCATCTTCTTCGGTAAGACGGCGAAGCCCCATATCCCGAACTGCGCGTCCGGCATCTGTTAGCACCACCTTCTTGCCAATACGCTGCATCAGTTCTGCGCCGACTTCGGATTCGAGCTTTTTCAGATGCTGAGACACGCCGGGCTGGGTCATGTTCAGCCGGGCGGCTGTACGGGTAAAGTTGCCCTCTGACGCCAGTGTGATGAATGTTTGCAGCCAGGTGGCATTCAGCAAAATAATAACCTTTGATTATTATTTTGATTAAAAACAATAATTTTATGGAATTCAAGTTTATCCTTATGTTCAGGGCATCCCAGTCACTTAAAAGAGCGTACCATCATGCCCTACCCGAAAAGTTTCTCACATATTGGATTGTCAGTTCCGGATCTCGATGCAGCCGTGAAGTTCTATTCTGAAGTGCTCGGGTTATACGTTATCATGCCGCCAACCAGAATTGTGGAGGATGACAGCGATATCGGTCAGATGTGCAGCGATGTTTTTGGAGAAGGCTGGAAAAGCTTGCGGATTGCTCACATGTCTACAGCGGACAGGATCGGTATTGAAATTTTTGAATTCCCCGACAACGAAACTCCTGCGGAGAATCTGGACTATCGCAAAACCGGAATGTTCCATTTCTGCATACAGGACCCGGATGTTGAAGGCCTTGCCGAAAAGATTGTCGCAGCCGGTGGCAAGCAACGCATGCCGGTGCGCGAGTATTTTCCCGGCGAGAAGCCATATCGTATGGTTTATGTGGAAGACCCGTTTGGGATCGTCTTTGAAATCTATAGCCACAGCTACGAACTGACCTATTCGGCTGGAGCCTATAACGGCTAGGTCCGCAGTTTCTCCGGCTTTGCCTGTCTGCAACCTAGGTTACGGCGGAAGACAGGCTGAGTTGAGGTGACACGACACTTTGTAAAACGGCAGTCAGGCGCGTTGCGCCTTCCCGGAAGTCTGCCGGATCAGTGAGGCCAAAAGCGATCCGGAGTGCTTTTGGCCTCGCCGGGTGAAAGCTGAAACTGTCTGCGATGGCGAAGGCGACACCGCGGCGGACGGCATTGAAATAGACATCGCGCGGCTCAATTTCTCCATTCAGCTGAAGCCAGAGGTTGAGACCGCCGTCCGGCAGGGACAAAGAGCCGTAGTCGCCTGTTGCCGCGACCAGTTCGGCATGCAAATTTTCCTGACGTTCCCTGTACGTTGCCCGTAAGCGTTCCAGATAGGAAGGCCAGTCCGAGCGGGTGAGGTAATCGGCAAGAGCACCCTGCAGCAGGGCAGGAGATTGCAGATCTGTCGTTGCCTTCATCGAGAGGCATCCTTCAAGGGCTGCTCTTGGAGGAATCAGTACTCCCAGCCGTATGCCGGGGATGAAGACTTTCCCAAAACCTCTCGTGTAGAAAACAATCCTGTCCCCGCCTGGCAGAGAGCGTAGCGGAGGCAAGGGCAAGCCGCGGAATCTGATCTCCGGGCAATGGTCATCTTCCAGAATTGGCGTGTTCGTGCGAAGGGCCAGATTGATCAGTTCCTGGCGCTGTTCCAGTGGCACGGTATGGCCGGTTGGATTCTGGAAGGTCGGATTAATGATGATCAGCTTCGGTTTTTGCCGATGGATGGCCAGTTCCAGTTGCTCAAGATCAAAGCCTTGTGGCCCGAACTGCAGGGGGACAGGTATGGCACCGGCTGCTCTGATGACATTAATGGCCCCGAAATAGGCTGGCTGTTCGAGAATGACCCGGTCACCCGGAGACAAGAGATGCCGGGCAACGATATCCATGCCTTGTTGTCCGCCTGCGGTGACAATCAGATCGTCTGACCGGCTGATGATGGAATGGGCAGCCAGAAACGGCAGCAGGGCTTCACGGAGTTCCTCGCGACCGGAGGGCGGGTCGTAACGAAAGAAGCTGTCGGTATCGCCACTATCCAGTTTTTCTCTCAGGCAGTTGGCAAAACTTCTGGCATCCGAGATTTCGACAGCGGGATAGTTCCCTGTGAAAGCTATGACGCCGGGGGCCCGGGCGAGTTCAAACAGACGACTGCTAATCCCCTGCGGGTCTATAGCAGGGTCATTGCCTGATGGGGTTTTACCTCCCTGCCGTTTCATTTCTGCACTGGCTATGAAGGAGCCTCCCCCTCGTCGGGAGACCAGGAGACCTCGTTCGCCAAGTTCCCGGTAGGCACGGGCTACAGTCATTGGGTTGATAGAAAGCCGCCGGGCCATTTCCCGGATGGGAGCGACCCGTTGCCCCGGTCTGTACTGACCGGAAAGAACTTTTTCCTCAAACAGGTCGCGAATACGGGCATAGACCGGGCCGGAAGAACCGGCTCCCGAAGTTCCCTCAATGTCGGCTGGAGAGAGCGTGGCGTAATCGTCTGTTTTGTTACTCATACAATAACCTGTTTATCGTAGGTGTGGATATGATTGTATTAATCATAAGATAATACAAAATTAAATCAGTTCCAAGTTATATGTCTGGCAGAATGATTCCGGCGGGTGGCTAATTCATGACCATCATAGCCTAATAATTAGCCATAAAATGCGGTTTTCCTGTGTCCGCTTAATGAGAAGGCTGAAAAATCATCTGAATTCTCCGTAAAATGGAAACTGGCACAGAAATTGATACAACATTTGCATCGTTCATTAGCAGATATTGTGTTAATACAAGATGGATTTTGAACTCGACCTGTTTCTGTCTTCGATCCCGAGCCTGTTGCGGGGGGCGCAAACGACTGCGGTGCTGGCAATTGCATCCATATTCTGCGGCCTGCTGATCGGGATTGTCGGAGGTGTTTGCCGGATCTCTGCAAATCCGCTGCTTAAATACGGCGCGCTGACATATGTCACCATTCTGCGCGGCGTTCCGCTTCTGGTAATGCTGATGTTTCTTTATTACGGCCTGCCTTCAGCCGGCATCCTGCTTGATCCGTTCACGGTATCAGTTCTGGCGCTGTCGACGGTCAATGGTGCCTATGTGACCGAAATCGTCAGAGGGGGGATCGAGTCAATTGATACCGGACAGATGCGGGCTGCGCGGTCGCTGGGTATGTCCTATTCGCTTGCCATGCGTCGGATCATTTTGCCGCAGGCGATGCGACGGGTTCTGCCTCCGATCACCAATGAATCGCTGACATTGCTGAAGAATACGGCCCTTGTCTCGACCATCACACTGTCCGACCTGCTGCGGTCCGGTCTGGAGATCATGACCTGGCAGGCCAATACATTCAGCCCGTTTGCTGGTGTGGCCCTGATTTATCTGTTGATGACGATGCCGCTGGTCTGGCTGAACAGTCATTTCGAGAAGCGGTACAGGATGCGATGATGGCGCAGCCAGCTGATCTTCTCGTTACAAATGTGACCCTCGCGTCACCCTCAACAGGCTGGTTGCCGGAACCCGGATGGCTGGCTGTACGCAATGGTCGCGTTGCTGCAGTCGGCAGGGCCGGAGATCAGGAGCCGGCAGCGTTGCGGGTCATTGATGGCTTGTCCGGATTGCTGCTGCCGGGATTGCGAAATGCTCATACGCATGGAAGCGAAATTCTCGCCCGCGGTTGTGCTGACGGGCTGTCTCTTGGCGACTGGCTGGCTACAGTCTGGCCGAAGCTCGATAGTCTGAAACCGGCAGAGGCGGCTCTGGCCGCACTGTTTGGGGCGCTTCAGTCCATACGTTGTGGGGTGACAGCCGTCGTCGATCATATGCGCCGGACTCCTATGACGGATGAAGTCGCTGAAGCAGTGGCAGCGGCCTACCTCCGCAGTGGTATCCGGTCATTGCTGGCGGTTATGGTGCGCGACCGTGTTGATGCCGGCAAACGTCAGGTTGGGGCGAGGCATCTTGGTATGCCGGAAACTCCGTCACGTCAGCTTGAGCGCATAGAAACTCTGGCCGGACGGTTGAGTGGAGGCCGGATATCATTTGGGGTCGGGCCATCGGCCTCCATCAGATGTACCGATGAGATGCTGCAGGGCGTTGCCGAATTAGGCACACGGGCTGCATTGCCTGTCCATATTCATGTGGCGGAAACTCAGGGTGAGGTTGCCAGTGACCGGCAGGCATTCGGGATGACGGCGATTGCGCGGCTTGAGAAATTCGGGCTGATGCGCCCGTCGACAGCCTGCGCTCACTGTGTCTGGCTGGATGAGGAGGATTTGGACATATTCGCCGACAGCGGTGCGTCCATTGTCCATAACCCGGTCTCGAATCTGCGACTTGGTTCCGGCATTGCCAATATGCAGGCCTTTAATGCCCGGGGTATACCCATTGCAATAGGAACTGATGGCGCGGCCAGTAATGATGGCGTTGATGTCTGGGATGCCCTGAAATTTGCAGCCCTGTTGCCTCGCCGGGATGGTCTGGTGGAGGCTCGGGTCAACCATCCGCAAATGCTGGACCAGGTAACGCTGACAGGCCGGGAGGCACTTGGGCCTTCATCAGATTTGCTTCCCCTGGCAATCGGCGCGCCAGCAGATTTCTGTTTGTACCCTGAGGCTGAAATGCCTTTCGCCCGGGGAGAGGCCTTTACCGCAGCTCTGGTGCTGAATGGCAGCCGCCGGCCAAGTCACGTCGTAATCGGAGGTGATGTTGTGCTCGATAACGGTGTGTTTCCCGATATTGACGAGGCGGAAGTGACGGCCGGTATCCGCCAACTGACAAAAGAGGTGATCTCATGATTTCCGCAACAGCCACAGCCAAGGCAGTGGAAGCCCGTCCGGTTGTGATTAACCGGCTGTGGAAGAGCTATGGTGACCTTGAAGTGCTGAAGGGCGTTTCCCTGACAATCGACAGGGGGGAAGTCGTCGCCATTATCGGTCCCAGCGGGTCGGGCAAAAGCACGCTTCTTCAGTGCATCAATTTTCTCGAACCCTTCGATGATGGCGAAGTGCTGATTGATGGCAAGCCGATCGGACTTGTTCGCGGTTCGCAGGGAATGCGGGTGCGCATGGGGGAAAAGGGGCTGAATGATTTACGCCGCGAGATCGGGATTGTTTTCCAGCAGTTCAATCTTTTCCCGCATCTCAGTGTTCTCGAAAACATCATCGAAGCACCGATTCAGGTTCTCGGTCTTTCCCGTGCAGAAGCCGTTGATCGTGCGCACCGGCAACTGGAGAAGGTCGGTCTGCTGATGAAGGCAGACGCTTATCCGGGCGAGCTTTCCGGTGGGCAACAGCAACGGGTTGCGATTGCCCGGGCGCTGGCAATGGAGCCGAAGGTCATGCTGTTCGATGAGGTAACTTCGGCGCTTGACCCTGAACTGGTCGGTGAGGTGCTGGGGAGCATGCGCGCGCTGGCTGATGAAGGGATGACCATGATTGTGGTGACGCATGAAATGGACTTCGCACGCGACGTCGCGGACCGGGTCATTTTTATGGATGAAGGCGTGATCGTCGAATCAGGCGATCCCAAAGAGTTGTTCGCAAACCCGAAACACGAGCGCAGCAAGGAATTCCTGCGGCGCTTGCTGTCAACCGGCGAAGATGAGAGCCGGGAAATGTAAGCCTGGGAGGCAAAACGGACTATCTCGCCGGGTTTCTGCACTCAACGACAGGGTACCGGCGGCGATCATATTTCACCTAGGAGGCTTAAACATGAAGACGTTGATTAATCGCCGGAAGGCTATCGCCGGATTTGTTGCGCTCGCAGCGGCATCACTCACAATGACGACGGTCGCAGGAGCTGAAACGCTGGCTTCGATCAAGGAAAAAGGCGTGATGACGGTTGGTAACAGTGGCTCTTATCCGCCGTTTGAATTCATGGTCGACGGTAAGCTGACCGGCTTCGATCCTGATCTCGCCGCCGAACTTGGCAAACGGATGGGTGTGAAGATCGAATGGCAGATTATCGATTTCAAGGGCATCATCGCTGCCCTAAATGCCAAGCGTGTGGACGTTCTTATTACGGCCATGACAAAGACTCCGGACCGCGCCAAGCGCATCCTTTTTTCGGAGCCTTATTACAATGCCGGTATTGGGGCCGCTGTTCTGAAAGGCAGCGGAGTTGAGAAGCCGGAAGACCTTAAAGGCAAGGTTGTCGGTCTTCAGATCGGTTCAAGCGGTGAGCGTTTCGCCAAGACCGAACTCAAGGATTACGTTACCGAAATGAAGCTTTATGACGATTTCGTCCTTGCGGTCAATGATCTCAAGAACCGTCGTATTGATGCCGTCATCAATCCGCTGCCGAGCCTTCGTCACAATACCAAGAATGATCCGGGGATCGTAACCACGACGACATGGAGCGAACGTAGCGTTGGCATTAATGCTCGTCAGGGTGATGAAGCCCTGATGGCTGAAATCAACAAGCATCTCGCTGCGATGAAAGCTGAAGGCTTCCTCGAAATGCTGGACAAGAAGTGGTTCAGCGCACCCTGAACCACCGCTTTGTCTTCGCACCGGCCGGCGTTCTGGTGACGCCGGCCGGGACTGACTTTTCAATAAATCTGGAGTAGCAGAATGCTGGATAACCAGAACGATCTTGCTGTGCTCAGTGAACGCGTTCTCAGAGATGTGAAAATGTTGTCCTACCCGGCGGTTCCCTGGGTGAAGCAGCGCGAACATCCGTCTGGTGAACCGGTATACGATGTGCTGATCGTTGGTGGCGGGCAATCAGGGCTGACGGTCGCCAATGGCCTGATGCGCGATGGCATTACAAATATCCTGTGTCTGGACAGTAATCCGGAAGGGTTTGAAGGTCCGTGGGAAACCTTTGCAAGGATGGGTACGCTCCGGACGCCAAAATTTCTTGTCGGCACAGAACTCGGAATGCCGGCACTTTCGATCCAGAGCTATTATGTCGCACGCTTTGGTCAGGAAGCATGGGACGCTATTGATCGCGTCCCTCGCACCAGATGGATGGATTATCTGCGCTGGTACCGTAAAACCCTCAACCTGCCGGTTCGGAACAATGTGTCCGTGACTCATATCGGGCGTTGCATTGATGGCATTATGCAGGTCGAGGCTGATACTGGCGGGCAATCTGAGAGATTTCTGGCCCGTCGCGTTGTTCTTGCTACCGGATATGACGGCTGTGGTGAATGGCGGATTCCGGAGGCTGTTGCCAAGGCGGTGTCACCGGACCGTGTGTTCCACTCCAACGGACCTGTCGATTTTACGAGAATGGTCGGTAAACGCGTCGGCGTGCTTGGTCATGGCGCGTCGGCATTCGACAATGCGGCGCGGGCGCTGGCGGAAGGTGCGACATCTGTGGACCTCTGCTTCCGGCGACAAAAACTGCCTCTGGTCAATCCACACCGGTGGATTGAATTCGTTGGTTTCCTGAAACACTTTCCTGACCTGAGCGATGAGACACGCTGGCGGGTAAACCTGCATTTCAAGAAGATTGATCAGCCACCAGCCCGATGGGGATTTGCCGAAGCCCATTCATACGATGCTTTCACTATGCATGCGGGTTCTCCCTGGCAGAGTCTGGAACAGCGTGGAGACGGGTCTGTGGACGTGACCACGCCGAAAGGAAAGATGACTTTCGACTATCTTATCTGCGCAACCGGGTCCGCAATCGACTTTGACCAGAGAACCGAGTTGTCGGAATTTCAGCAGGACATACTCACCTGGAATGACGCCTTCCAGCCCGGAGAGTCGGAAAGCCATCCGGTTCTCGGATTGTTTCCCTATCTCGGCAAACATTACGAATTCCGGAGCCGGGAAGGTGGTGATGCGGCAAGCCTTGGACGTATTTATGCTTTCAATTTCTCAGCAATTTTGTCGATGGGTCCGCATTCGACCTCTGTCAGCGGTCATAAGTATTCAGTCCCCAGAGTTTTGCGTGGACTGAGCCGCTCACTGATGTCCGAGCAGGAGCCCGACCTGATGCCTGATCTGGAAGCCTACGATGAGTCCGATCTCGATCTTTCTCCTGCTCATGCCGCAGCATAATGGTTCAGGAAATCAACAAGGAGCCCGACATGATGCCTGATGGAAAAAACATCGACCCTGAAATACGTCTGATCGACGTAACTCCCCTTGAGGCAGAAGCATTTGCACCTTTCGGGCAGATGATTGCTGCTTCGGAAGATGGCGTTCCTTTCGGCCCGGAGGATGCACAGCTTGAACTTTCAAGGGGGACGCCACGATTTTATATCATGCGGCTGCCGGCTAAGGGCATACGCTTCAGCCAGATCACCAGGCATCGTGATGTCACACAATGTCTGGCGTCGGTCGGGGGGGCTTCATGGTTGATTGCGGTAGCACCACCACTCGATCTGAATGATCCGGATGCGGAACCGAAACTGGAAGATATCCGGGCCTTCGAGATACCGGGGGACGCCGCCATCAAGCTGCATCAGGGAACCTGGCATGCAGGGCCGTTTTTTACGGAGCCGGAGATGAGTTTTTTCAACCTTGAACTCGCAGATACCAATCAGGTTGATCATCACAATTGCTATCTCGATCGTCGCTACGGTACCGTTTTCGAATTCCGGCGGTCATGATCCATTACTATTCAGGAGACTATCTGCATGTCCATGATCCCGACGGATGACCCAAAAGTCATTGCTGAAGTTGCAGCCCAGTTTGAACGCTATGAAACGGCACTGGTTACCAACGATGTGGCAGTGCTGGATGAATTGTTTCTCAATGCACCGCAGACGGTCCGGTATGGTGCCGCAGAAACGTTATATGGGTATGATGAGATTGCTGAATTCCGCGCCGGACGGGATGCCAGCCGTTTAAACCGTAAAGTGACACGGGTGCATATTGCGGCTTATGGGCCAGATATGGCCATTGCCTTTTGCGAAAATCAGCGAATAGAAACAGGTCGTCGCGGCTTGCAAAGCCAGACCTGGATACGAACTCCTGATGGCTGGCGTGTCGTCGCTGCACATGTCTCGATGCTACCCGAAGAGGGTTGAGCATGGCGACATCGAGAGAACCGGTAAGCCCGTTTGTCGAACATGTGTCGGTTCATCTGTCAGGAAATCCGGAGGGACCGCTGGCGGGGCGTCGCTTTGCGGTCAAGGATCTGTTCGATGTTCAGGGTGTGGTAACCGGCGCTGGAAACCCGACATGGCTGGCCAGCCACGAACCAGCGTCGCGGAATTCACCGGTCGTTGACCAGTTGCTGGAGGCTGGTGCAGATCTGATTGGCAAGACGCAGACCGATGAACTGGCCTTTTCCCTGAATGGGGAGAATTACCATTATGGAACGCCACTCAATCCGGCTTGCCCCGACCGTATACCAGGCGGATCTTCCAGCGGGTCGGCATCTGCGGTCGCCCAGAAACTGGTTGATTTTGCCATGGCAACGGATACGGCAGGGTCGGTTCGGGTTCCTGCCAGTTACTGCGGGTTGTGGGGTGTTAGGACAACGCTTGGAGAGATTTCTGTCGATTGCATGGTGCCTCTCGCCCCCCCTTTCGACACTGTCGGCTGGCTGACCCGCGACGCAGACCTCCTGAAGTCTGTGGGAGATGCCTTGCTGCCTGAAGACATCTCTGATTGGTCGCCGCGACGCCTGATCATATCGACTGATGGTTTTGATAAAGCGGATGATAATGTCTGCGATGCCTTGATGCCTGCACTGGAACGGCTCAAATCAGGCAGTAAGGAAGTTGAATGTCTGAAGACAGCTCCGGCAGGCACAGAACTTAATTATTGGGCAGACTACTTCCGGACCATGCAGGGTTTTGCTATCTGGAAAGCCCATGGTTCATGGATTGAAACGAATAAGCCGTCATTTGGGCCGGGGATCAGTGAACGGTTTGTCTGGGCCTCGTCAATCCCGGAAACACAAGCTGATATCGCGTTCAGAAAGCAAGCGGAATTCCGGGAACATATGACCGGCCTGCTCGGTAACTCCGGGTTGCTTGTTCTGCCGACCACGCCGGGGCCTGCGCCGTTTCTTGAAACATCTCCGACAGAACTTGAACACTTCAGAGCGCGATTATTTACGCTGACAGCGATTGCCAGTTTTGCCGGATGCCCACAGGTCTCCATGCCGGTTGCGGCGCTTGATGGTGCCCCGATTGGGCTTTCACTTGTTGCACCGCCCGGTGCGGACAGGGCTTTGCTGCAATTCGTGGAAGCATTAGGAAGCAGATAGGTCTCCGCTCAAACCGTGCCTCAGCGCCAAATTTTGCTATCGAATATCAGGCGAAACCGACTTTGGTATCGCTTTGAAAACGGTCGCTTTAATCCTCGGTGAACTCTGTGCCTGGTTATGACGTGCTTAGGAATTCGGAGGCCCAGCCGAGGCCGCTGGTGGTGTCCGTGGCGGGTTTGTATTCGCAGCCAACCCAGCCCGGATAGTTCAGGTGGTCAAGCAATCTGAAAAAGTCGTCGAATGGCAGGGTGGCTGAACCCGGTTCATGACGGCCGGGGTAATCCGAGATCTGGACATGGGCGATGATGTCGAGATGGCCTTCAAGGAATGTCAGGATATCCACCCTGGTTGCCGCAGCATGATAAGTGTCAAAAAGCATCCCTGTCGTTGTCTCGCCCAGTTCCCTGATCAGTTCGACGGCAAGAAACATATCATTCAGAAAGAACCCGGGATTAGCCTCGTTGCAGATCGGCTCCAGTATGAGCCGCAGGCCGGCCTTGTCGCATTGTTCCGTCGCCCAGGCGATATTTGTCAGATAAGTGTCGCGGCATTTGTCGGCGGCGATGCCATCCGGGATGATACCGGCGAGCGTGTGCAGCATTGGCGCGCCAATCGTCAGGGCGGCATCGATGCCTTTCTGTATGGAGTCCCTGAAATCACCGGTCCGGCCCGGAAGGCAGGCCAGCCCTTTCTCACCGCTTCCGGGTTTGCCGCCGGGTGCGGCAATCTGAGGAACGGTCAGACCATGCGCCTGAGCCGCGTCCCGGAAGGCTGTGACGCCAAATTCATAAGGGGCGGGGTGCTCAATGGCGGAAAAGCCTACTTCCCTTGCTGCGCCAAACCGTTCTTCAAGCGGCAGTTCTGTGAACAGGTAACCAAGATGGGCGCAGAAACGGGGCATGGGAAACTCCTGTGAGGCGAGTGTTGGGTGTTGGGTTCGGGGTGGCAATAATGACGGGTGTTTTGCTCTGGCTGTTACAGGGCGAAGAAACGCAGAATCGGGTCGCTGCCATCGCGGATGCCGAAAGCGACCCAGAGCAGGGCCGGTAACGACACGAATGTCAGAAAAGTTGAAGCAACGGTCATGCCGGCAATCCGGCGCGGGGCACAATTGTATCGCAGGGCAAAAACATAAATGACGATCGCGCAGGGCATTGAGGCCATCAGGAACATCGCCCCGGCCTGAACACCGCTCAGGCCAAGGGACAGGATGATGAGATAGCCGGTCAGCACGCCGATAGACAGTCGTGCGATGGCAAGAATGACGGACAGCCTGATATCGGAGACTTCCAGATCGGCCAGCGAATAACCCAGCAGAATCACCATCACCGGAATCACCATTCCGCCGAGTATACTGGTGGTTTGCAGAAGAACCGGATGGGGATCAATGCCGAACCCACGGAACAGGCAGACAGCGATCAGAGCATAAATCAGGGGTTCGGAGGCGATTCTTTTCAGATTGATCTCGGCATCCATACAGGCCGGTACGAGCGTGTATTGAAGGATTGCGATCATGAAAAATACGGAAACACCAATCGCGAGACCTTCCTGACCAAAGGCCAGGAGTACGACGGGAAGACCCACATTTCCGGAATTTGGCAGGGAAAGGCTGGGAAGAAAGGACCGGATAGGCTGGCGAAGCAGGAGCAGAAACACTGTGCCAAGCACGGCTGCGATACAAACCATAAGCAAGGCAGCCAGAACAGTAGCTGTTACAGAGATAGGAGGCAGGTCCGGCGATGTGAGTGTTGAGAAAATCAGCGCCGGTGTTCCGACAGTCACAATCAACCGCCCCAGCGAGCCGGTATCAATGCTCATCCTGACCTTGTTCAGAATATATCCGATGCTTGCCATCAGAAACAAAGGCAGGACGGAGAACAGAATTGTGTGTGTCACGATATGATACCGGGTGATGTCTTGGTTTGTCGGGAATTCAGCAATATTCCGGTGTCAGATGGCCCGGCTGGTTATCGTCCGGGCCATCTGTGGTTCGGGGCTTAATCCGGTGTTTTTGCCGTGAAGGGACGTTTTGACAGGAAGTCGAAGTCACAGCCTTCTCCGGCCTGTGTCACGTGATCCATGTAGAGCTTCTTGTAACCTCGTTCGGCCTCGACAGTTGCCGGTGGCGTCCAGAGTGATTTCCGGCGGGCGATCTCGTCGTCAGAGACATCCATGCTGAGGGTCCGCCTGGGAACATCCAGTCGGATGATGTCACCGGTTTCGACGAAGGCCAGCGGGCCTCCGATAGCCGCTTCCGGTTCGGCATGCAGAATGATGGTGCCGAAGGCGGTCCCGCTCATCCGGCAGTCGGAGATCCGGACCATATCCTTGACCCCTTGCTGCGCGAGTTTCTTCGGGATCGGCAGATATCCTGCTTCCGGCATCCCCGGTGCGCCTTTTGGTCCGGCATTCCGGAGGATAAGAACGGAATCCTTCGTGACATCAAGGTCGGGTGCATCAATACGTTCAGCAAGGTCTGCAAGGTTGTCGAATACGACGGCAGGGCCTTCGTGAATCAGCAACTCGGGGGTGCAGGCTGATTGTTTGATGATTGCGCCGTCTCCCGCAAGATTGCCTCTCAGGAAGGCGATGCCGCCGCCGCTGTGAATGGGAGAATTGATTGAACGGACGACCGATTGCGGAAAGGCAGCCGGCATATCGTCGATTTCCTCACCAAGCGTGCGACCGGTGACAGTCATGCAGTCGAGGTTCAGCAGCGGCTTGAGCTCGCGAAGGATTGGCGCCATCCCGCCAGCCTTGTGCAGATCGTCCATGTAGAACTGACCGGTTGGTTTCAGGTCGACAAGTACTGGCGTGTCGTTGCCCAGCGCATCAAACCGGTCCAGATCAATCTCGATCCCGAGGCGTCCGGCGATGGCCGCGATATGGACGATACCGTTGGTTGAACCGCCAATGGTCAGCAGGACCCGCAGGGCATTTTCGAGTGACTTCGGCGTAATGATTTTCGAGGGCGTGAGACCTTCTTCAGCCAGCTTCAGGGCCCGTGCTCCTGCTGCCTCAGCATGTCTCAGGCGGTCTGCGGCGACCGCGGGAATTGTTGCCCCGCCGGGCAGCATCATGCCAAGAGCCTCGGTCATGCAGGCCATGGTGCTGGCCGTTCCCATGACGCCGCAGGTGCCGGCGGTGGGTACGAGACGCCCCTCAATCTGATTGATTTCCTCATCATCAATGCGGCCGCCCCGATATTCGCCCCAGAACCGGCGACAATCGGTGCAGGCACCCAGCCGTTCCTCGCGATGGGTGCCGGACAACATGGGGCCGGTAACGACCTGAATTGCCGGGATGTCGGCACTGGCGGCTGCCATCAGTTGCGCAGGGACTGTCTTGTCACAGCCTCCGATCAGGATGCAGGCATCCATGGGAAGGGCGCGCATCATCTCTTCCGTATCCATCGACATCAGATTGCGAAGATACATGCTGGTCGGGAAAGAGAAGGATTCATGCAGGGATATGGTCGGAAAATCCATTGGCAGCCCGCCGGCCAGCATGACGCCGCGTTTGACCGCTTCGATGACCTGAGGTGCATTGGCATGACAGGCGTTATAGGCAGAGTAGGTATTGGCGATACCGACGACTGGCCGGGAAAGGGCATCATCGGAATAGCCCATTGCCTTGATAAAGGCTTTCCGCAGGTAAAGCGAAAAACCCTCATCGCCATAGCGTGTCAGACCCCGCTTCATGCCAATACGATCGTCCGGTGCATCTGTGCTCATATCTTCTTTTCCTGTTTCGGCCATAGCCTGAATTTTGAGGTCTGTTTTACGGGGAAACCATTACGCGAGGTTAACCCGAAGATCACCCCCGGCCAACAAAGGGCATGTTCGTCGCCATGATCGTCATGAACAGCACATTCGCGCCTTTGGGCAGGCCGGCGATATAGGCTACAGCCTTGCCGCAATTCGATGCATCCATGACGTCTTCGACCATCATTTCGCCGTTTGCCTGAGGCACTCCATGTTTGAAACGTTCACCCAGCGGGGTATCGGCGTTGCCGATATCGATCTGGCTGCATGAGATGTCATGGCTGCGGCCATCGAGGGCGATGCTCTTTGTCATGCCCGTCATGGCATGTTTCGTGGTTGTGTAGGCAACAGTATCGGGACGGGGAGAATGTGCTGAAACTGATCCGTTGTTGATGATGCGTCCGCCCTTTGGTGACTGGGATTTCATGATCTTGATCGCTTCCTGAACGCAGATGAAGGCGCCGGTCAGATTGATATCAACGGCTCGCTTCCAGTCCTCAAGCTTGAGTTCTTCCATCGGGATCCGGGGAGCACCGACACCGGCATTGTTGAACAGAACATCAAGACGCCCGAAGACTTCGAGCGTCCTGGCGAAGGCAGCCCTGATCTGCTCCGGGTTCCCAACATCTGCTGTGATCGCCAGCATTTCCGGACCTTCTTTCAGGCCCATGTCTATTGTTTCCTGCAAAGGCTCCATGCGGCGGCCGATAATGACAACGTTATGACCGGTTTTCTGTAGTTCCAGTGCGGCAGATTGTCCGATACCTGTCCCGCCACCTGTTACAAATGCTACTCGTTTCGATGTGGTCATCATGTTCTCCTAATTAACTGACAGTCTTGTTGATTCACCGCCGGGAACTGGTGTTCCGCTCAGTCCGCCACGGTGCAGAATTTCCTGAACGCCACCATGCTTTGCCACCAGTGCGGCCTGATCCTGTTTGGCACGGGCATCGACAGTTTCCGGGTCGGCGATATTTTCGAGAATGGCCCTGAATTCACCAATGATTTCTGCAAAATCAGGATTTTCTCCGAGATTTTGATTTTCCTCCGGATCCGTTTCCAGATCGAACAGTTCCGGGGGAAAAGAGGTGTAATGTATATATTTGTACCGGCCCTTGCGGATCATGAATACGCCTGAAACCGATGCCGCACCGTGATACTCACTGAAGGCGACGCGATCAGGGTCGTCGGGTGAATTTGCAATATCGATGAGAGAACGGCCCGGCAGGTCAGCATCCTCTGGCAGCTTTGTCAGATTTGCCCCTTCCACGACGGTTGGAAACAGATCGAGATGCGTAACCGGGGTCGAGACCACCTTGTTTTCCGGAATGTCAGGCCCCGCGATGATCATCGGAACGCCGGCCGATTCCTCATGCATTGTTGATTTACCCCAGATCCCCCGGGCCCCCATGTTATCTCCGTGGTCGGAGGAAAAAACGACCCGTGTATCTTCGGCAAGACCGCTGTCGTTCAGGGCGTTGAGCACCTTGCCGATATTTTCATCTGTAAAGGTGCATAGTCCGAGATAACAGGCGATCGCCATCTTCCGGTGTTCGTCGTCTCTGAAGTAGCGGTCAAAGATGTTGCAGTTCAGGAAAGCTTTCCACCAGGGATGGCTTTCCTGATAGGCGATATCAGCGGGCTTTGGCATGTCGATCTTATCCAGCGGATAGAGATCAAAATACTCTTTCGGTACCGTCAGGGGGAAGTGCGGTGCAATGAACGATACGAAAAGCACCCAGGGTGAGCCGTTGTCGTTGTCAGCCCTGGCGTGGAGCCAGTCTGTGGCGCGGGTTGCAATGTCGCGGTCATAGTCGATGTAGGGACTGGTTCCGACCTTGACGTTTTCGGCATATTTCCGGCTTTGGTAACGAACGGGCAGGTCCGGACGAATTGATCCCATAAGGTCTCCGACACCATCTGCGATATGCATCGGAATGATCTGTTCGTCGAACCCGGTCGGATCTTCCTCGTAACGATAATGAAGTTTGCCAATCGATACACAGTTCCGGCCAGCCTGCTGCAGGCGGTGTCCCCAGGATGCAGGGCTTCCGTCATAGGCAATGGCATTATCCCAGCAGCCGGTTTCATGAACATAGCGTCCGGTCGCAATAGATGCGCGCGCGCTGACGCATAAGGGAGAGGCAGTATAGGCATTTGAAAATCTGGTGCCGCGGGCAGCAAGCCGATCGAGATTCGGCGTTTGCACAAGCGGATGGCCATAGCATCCAAGCATCTTCTTGTTGTGTTGATCGTTCAGCAGGATCAATAGATTTTTGGATTCCATGGGTCTCAGGCACTCCATTCGGGTTTTCGTTGCCGTTGCAACGGGTTCGGTCGTCTTGTGGTGTGGTGTGGTGTCGCGCAGGCGGGGCGGCCTTTTTCTGATCGTAAGGGTCAGAGGGGGGAGGCGTCTGATCAGAAAAAGGCCGATAGTCACAATCGGCAGAGGCCCGTACTTTCCAGGCCTCTGCCTTTCACGAAGCAGTTATTGCCCGGTCATCTTTTTGACGAGCTCTTCATATGCCTTGCGCTGCTCAAGCCGGATTTTTTCATATTCCGGGCCAGGGATTGCCTTGGTGTTTTCACCAATTTGCGACATCAGCTTCTGGTAGGTCTTGTCGCCCTGCAATTGTTCGAATGCATCCCGTACCTTCTTGAGGCGCTCTTCCGGGACAGCGCGGGATGCGAGAACGACACGGGTCATTACCGCATTCTTTCCGTCAAAACCCAGTTCGGTGAAAGTAGGGATATCCGGGAGATGCTCAGACCGTTCCGTGCCTGCGACAGCAAGGACGCGAGCTGTGCCCGCCTTGACTTCACTCAGGATCGTGCTGTCACGACCAAAGGCAAAGTCGGCATCACCGGCAAGAACGGCCCGTTTTGCTGCGCCGCCGCCCTTGTTCGGAATGAACTTTGCGGCAACGCCGGCTTTCAGGAGCATCATTGCGGCAGGGGTAAAGGATGATCCCCATTTGCCGGAGCTGGCAAACCGGAGCTTGCCCGGATTCTCGCGTCCCCAGTCCAGCATTTCCTTCAGGGTTTTCCAGGGTTTGTCGGACGGAACCCAGATGTAGGGCGCTGAATCATTGACCTGATAGACGGCAACCAGCTCTTTGTTGGTGTCGTAGGGAAGCGTTTCGGTCAGCGGCTGCATCTGGTCGATGTAATTGTGCGTGAAGATCATGGTGTAACCATCGGGTTTGGCCTTCACGACTTCGGAAGTCCCTTTTTGCCCTCCGGCACCGGGGATCAGTTTTACGATCATCGGCTGGCCCAGATAGTTCGAGATCATCGTTGTGAACATACGGGCATTCACGTCGTGTGAGCCGCCTGCGCCGAACGGAATGATCATCGTGATCGGCTTCGTCGGAAAGTCATCGGCGCTGGCCTGTCCTGTGCTGTAAGCACCGGCCGCGAAGACCATGGCTGCCGTAGCCGAAGCCTTTAGCAGGTTCCTGAGTTTCATCATTGGGCATCTCCCTTTCTTTGGTTGTTGATTTCAATAGACCGGCGGTGTCAGACCTGTCCCGGGAAAGGCCGGGGCCTGTCCGGGGATTCTTCTGCCGCTGATCAGGGGTTTTCTTCCGGCTGTTGCATGGCAGTTGCCGACGACCTGACGGCTTTGGCCTTTCTGATCGCAACGATGATCAGAATGATCGGAATAAGGGCGAAAATGACCGCCGCTACAGGCCGGTTGAAGATGATGAATTCAAACAATCCGTCACTGGCCATCGTGAATGACTGTCCAAATGCATATTCAAGGATCTGACCCAGAATGAAGGCCATCACCATTGGGGCGACATCGAAGTCGAGCCGTTTTGCGAGATAGCCAAATATGCCGAATATCACGAGGATCTGGAGATCAAGAGGGTCAGAACGATAGACGTAGGAACCTGCAAAGGCGAAAATCACGATGATCGGTATCAGCACGACGCTGCGGATCGAAACGATTCTGGCAAAGACCGGAATGCAGATATAGCCGATGAACAGGAACAGGATATTCGCCAGGACCATGGAGATCAGGATCGCAAAGATCATGGCTCCGTGTTCGTTGATCAGCTGAGGGCCCGGCCGCATGCCGTGGGCGACAAAGGCCCCAAGCAAGATTGCGGTTACTTTGTCGCCGGGGATGCCGAGTGTCAGCAACGGGATCAGGGTCGGGCCGTTGACGGCATTGTTTGCTGATTCGGCGGCCGCTACTCCTTCAAGTTCACCCTTGCCGAAATTCTCAGGTGTTTTCGAGGCGTTTTTAGCCAGCGCGTAACTCAGCATGGATGCTACCAGCTGGCCCAGTCCCGGACACATACCAATGACTGTTCCGACCCCGGCTGAACGGAAGATCGTCTTCAGGCAGCGCCGCAGTTCGGGCCACTTCAGTCGTTCGCCAACTTTGCGGAGGTCTATCTTGTCTGTGAGTGCCCCTTTCGTCAGTCGCTCGATGGATGACATGATTTCAGGAAGGGCAAAGACGCCGATCATCATTGGCAACAGGGGAATGCCGGACTTGAGTTCAAACAGGCCGAACGTAAACCGGGACATGAACTCAAGGGGATCCTGTCCGATCATCGACAGAATCAATCCGATGAAGCACATGACCAGTCCTTTGACGATTGGACCGGAGGTCGTTGCGGCGACAACAAGGAGTGCCAGCGCAATGATTGCCGCAAGCTCTGGCGGGCCGATCAGGAGAGCAACCAGCGCGATGGGCGCGATGAGCAGAAGTGCGATGATATCGCTGGAAAAGTCACCGATGACGGAAGCAAACAAGGCCATGTCCAGGGCTTTGCGCGCTTGCCCTTTTCGGGTGAGCGCAGGGCCGTCAAACGTCGTTGCGACCGCAGCACCGGTGCCGGGTACGGAGATCAGGATCGCGGGGATGCTGCCACCGAAGATCCCCCCTTTATAGACGCCGATCAGAAACGGGATGCCGGCAAGCGGGTCGAGGAAAAACGATATGGGCAACACAAGAGCCATTGCCATCACCGTTGTAAATCCGGGTAAGGCGCCGACAAACATCCCCAGCACAAGTCCTGCACTGATAAAGCCGAGAGTATCCAGCCGGAGGCACAGAAGCAGGCCTTCCATGAAACTGTCCCACATCATGATCAGACCACCGGGATGTTAGTGTTGAGGGTTTGAAGGGGGCTCATATCGAGAAAACTCCTTCTGGTAGGGAGACCTGAAGCAGGTAAGTGAAGATGTAGAATGTCAGCGACGGCAGCGCGACAGAGATAAGGACGAGGGAAATGATCCCCCGGTTTCCGAGATAAACCGAGATCAACAGGGCAGCGAGTGCGCTGGACAGGATGAAGCCGAGAGGCTCAAACAGCAGCCCGTATCCGGACAGAATGCCAAAGACAATTACGATACGAAGGGCGCTTCTGAAACCAATGATGCGGAATGGGTTTTCCGTTCTGACCCGGAAACTCTGGACCAGGTAGATGACGCTCACCAGAAGCAATCCGAAACCGGAAATCGTTGGGAAAAGCGTTGGCTCCATACTTGCGAAGGAGCGCCCGAACATCAGCTTTGGTGCCTGTATCTGATAAGGAATCAGAATGATGAAGGTGGCGGCGAGTATTACCAGTATCAGAGCGACATAGGTTTCAAATGTCGCTGAATGCCAACCCGGAGCGTCCGCACGTACGGGCTGCTTCTGATCATCATGAGATGTTGTCATTCACTTTTCCGTCGAATGATTGATTGCTGTTTTGTCAGATTGCCGTTCAGGCTTTTTGTGCGGGCGTTCCAGGCATGAAGCCGACGTTCCTGGCAAGCTCCTGCATGACCGTTGTCTGGTCGGTGAAAGGTTCGTCGTTCATTGGCCAGCGATTGATCAGAGGCCGCATGAAATCCGGATGATAGACACTGCGGACTTCATTGGTGAGCTTCAGGATCGTTTCCCCGTTTTCGGGGTCATAAACCTTGTCGAAGAAGAAGACTTCACCGCGGCTGATTCCTTTCAGTGCCCCGTGTTCTCCCAGTGTCGTCCGGACCTGATTGTAGTTCGTGACATGATAGGAGAGATGCATCGTGTAGGTTTCAAAGTTGTCGAGCGCGCGCTCCAGAAAGCGTATCTGCTGATGCGGTCCGGCGGTAACGATAGTTGCCGGTGCACCGTCGATCTCGCAAACCAGCGTCGGAGCCCGAAAGACCTGATCGTAAAACCGTGCGAGTGCGCCGGCGCTGCCCGGCGGTGCCGAAAATTCGATATACTTGATACCAAGGGGTTTTGTGAAAGTCGTGGTGTTGTTCGCGTGAAGGCGGATACGAAACCCGAAGGGGCTGGTCAGGAGGACGGAATTGTCTTCTTCGTCCCATGAATAGGCAGTCCCCTTGAATTTTCCCAGCTCATCAAGCACTTCAAATCGCTGTCTTATGCCAGCCATGTCCGGAACGACCATGCCAACAATGCCGTGGAAGGGCGGAGTCTGCTTTCCCCTCCGGGGCAGGTGGAATTGCTGTAAGCCGACATTGACGCCCATATTCTGTTCGTCGGCCCGTCGATAAGGGTCACGGGTCAGGCCCAGGCCATTCATGAAGAACACCGTCGCCATATCGTGATCGGGAGTTTCGAAATTGACGTGATCCAGATGAAGAATCCCTCCGACTTCCGGATTGATCTCGTCAGCCTGAAATTCAGTCATGGTCTTTTCCCTTCCCGATCAGATTCTGGCCGGGGATACCAGCCTTTGGAACCTGTTTCCATTTTCTTGTCGGGCTGTGTCCATTGTCAGGACGCCCTGTTATTTCGAGGGGGACTATAATGATGATTCTACATTGGATCGACGGGGGGATTTGTATATATTTGATTGAACTCATAAAAATACTGGATGGATTATGGAGCTTCGTGATCTGAGGTATTTCGTCACTGTCGCCGATGCGCAAAGCTTTACAAAGGCAGCAGATCTCCTCGGGATCTCGCAACCGGCAATTTCCTATCATATTCATAAGCTTGAAAGAGATGTGGGCACGGATCTGTTTCATCGGCTCGGGCGGAAAATCCGGCTGACATCTGCCGGGATGATTTTGATCACCCATGCCCGGCAGGCCATTCAATCGGCCGATCAGGGAATGCTGGAGATTGAAAACGCCTCCAAGCTTGTTGGCGGGGATCTCCGGATGGGGGCGATTGCCAGCCAGAACTGTTTCACGGCGAAAGTTGTCGCTGATTTTGTCCGGCGCTACCCGGAAGTGCGCGTTCAGTTCAAGGAATGTTATGGCCCGACCGTGCGGGAGCGGGTTCTGGAGGGAAGTATTGATTTTGGCCTGACTGCCAGAACCGTTACTGAATCGCCGACCATACGGGCTGTCGACCTGTTTGATGAGCCGCTGGTTCTCGCCTTTCGAAAAGGCCACCCCATGGCCAAGCGAAAGATCACCCGACCAAGCGATATCGGAGACACACCTTTTGCGTTGTTTGGATATGGAACACCGACACGAAGTCTGATTGACCGGTACTTTAATGAAGACGGTTTCGTGCCGAACGCCTGTCTGGATGTGGATTCGATGGATGCCCTTCTGGAAATGATCGCCCATGGTGATCTGTGCGGGCTGGTGCCAAAGCATATCGCGGACCTCAAGCCGGGCGTCAGTTACAGTTTCCTGCCGGAGCAGGCCCCGTATCGTACGATTGCTGTTTTGTTTAACCGGCGTGCCAAAATTTCCAACGCTGCCCGGGAATTCACGAGAATGTTCCAGCATGAGGCGAGACGACTGAACGGCGGAAGGATATCAAATGCCGTTCTTGATACGATTTCATAGAAATCGCGCCGTCACTACGGCTACGGCCCTGCGGGCTTCTATTCCATTGTTTTGAAAGTTTGTTTCGATAACCTGTGCCTCCAATAAATAGGAGGGGCGGCTTTGCGGGTTATCAGGATTGAAGGTACCGGTTTCGAGGCGGTTGATTACGCAGATGCGGTCGGGCCTGTGGTGCGGTCACTGCCTTATTCGTTGCGGGTGCTGGCGGAGAATGTGGTTCGTCAGGACAGCACGGGCGATCTGGTCCGGCATGTCGCCGGCCGGGATCGCGGGGCGGTGCCTTTCCGGCCGTCACGCCTGATTTTGCAGGATATGCTGGGTCTGCCCCTGATGGTCGATGTGATGGCGATGCGCTCTGCCGTGACCGAGGCCGGTGGCGATCCGTCGCAGATCGACCTGACATTGCCGGTGGATCTGGTGATCGACCACGCCATGACCGTCAATCACTGGGCTGAGAAATTTGCCCTGACCAAGAATGAGGCCCGTGAATTTGAGATTAACCGGGAACGGTTTGCCTTTTTGAAAGCCTGCGAAGCCCGTTTCCCGAGCCTGCGGGTCATTCCGCCGGGCGGGGGCATTATGCATCAGGTCAATCTGGAATATCTGGGCCGGGTGGTGAATGCGACAGAGGCAGGTTCAAACCTGCTGGCACCGGATACCAATCTGGGAACCGACAGCCATACGACCATGATCAATGGTCTTGGCATTCTGGGCTGGGGCATTGGCGGGCTGGAAGCCGAGGCGATTATTTTCGGTGAATCCACATCCCTGAATGTCCCCCGCGTTATCGGGCTGGAAGTCTCCGGAAGCATGCCCGACGAAGCGACGGCAACGGATCTGGCATTAACCGTGGCGGAGAAGCTGCGCGCTGTCGGGGTTGTCGACTGTTTCGTTGAAGTCTTTGGTTCCGGCTACAGCGGGTTGTCGGTGGCAGACCGGGCGACGGTTGCGAACATGTCGCCGGAATATGGCTCGACCTGTGTGTTCTGTCCGACAGACGCAAATACCATCCGCTTTCTGAAGGAAACCGGACGCACCCCGGAACATGCGGCGATGGTTGAAGCCTATAACCGGACGCAGGGCCTATGGGTGGAGAAGCCGGATAGTGCCATAGACTATGACGAGGTCATACATCTCGACCTTGGCAGCATCCGCCGCTCTGTCGCCGGTCCGAGCCGGCCCGAACAGCGGATTGATCTGGATAAGGCAACCGGGACACTGTCACTGACCGGGGAAACCGGGGCAGCACGCCGGGTCGCTGTTGCGGGGCAGGATCATGATATCGGCGATGGCGACGTGATTATTGCGGCTATTACAAGCTGCACCAACACGGCAAATCCCCGCAACATGGTGCTGGCCGGGCTGATCGCCCGTAACGCGGTGAACAGGGGGCTTGCGGTCAAACCTCATGTGAAAACCTCGCTGTCTCCCGGCTCGCGTGTTGTGGCCCGATATCTGGAGGCCAGCGGGTTGCAGGAACCACTGGATCAGCTTGGATTTCAGATCACCGGATTCTCCTGCTCGACCTGCAACGGCATGTCGGGTCCGCTGACGCCGGAGAACGATGCAACGATCAGGGAAAATGATATCAGGGCTGTTGCGGTGCTCTCCGGTAACCGGAACTTTTCCGGGCGCATCCACCCGCTGGCATCCCGCAACGTGCTGGCTGCCCCGCCACTGGTTGTTGCCTATGCCCTGATGGGGACGATTCTGAAGGATATCACGTCAGAGCCGGTCGGCTTTGATCAGGATGGTGCCCCGGTCATGCTGTCGGATCTGTGGCCCTCGCCGGATGAGGTCAATGCGGTTCTGGATGCGTATTTGCTGCCGGGGGATTTCCAGTCCGTCTATCAGGCCATCCCGACCGTCAGTTCACACTGGAATGAACTGGAGGTGAACAGGGACAACTATGACTGGGCACCGTCTACCTACGTCACCTTCCCGCCTTTTCTGAAAGGGCTTTCGGTTCAGGTTCAGCCTGTCCGGGAGATGAAGCAGCTGCGTCCTATCGTGATCCTGGGTGACTCTGTCACGACAGATCATATCTCGCCGTCGGGTACCATTACGGTGGATACCGAAGCCGCGAAATTTCTGATGAGCCGGGGTGTCGAACAACGGGACTTCAATTCATTCGGAACCCGTCGCGGTTCCGCGGATGTGGTGATCCGCTCTACCTTCGCCGGGGGGCGTCTGGTCAATGAAATGGCACCGGGAACAGAGGGCTCATGGACCCGGCTTGAACCTGAAGGAAAGATCGTCTCGGTCTATCAGGCTATCGAGACCTATAAGGAACGTGGTCAGGAACTGATCGTGATCGGCGGCCGGGAATATGGCTGTGGCTCGTCACGGGACACGGCGGCAAAGGCCCCCTGGCTGGCAGGTATCCGGGCGGTTGTTGTCGAGAGTTTTGAGCGAATTCACCGGTCTAATCTGGTCAATATGGGAATTGCGCCACTGTGTTTCCCGGAAGGTGTCAGTCGCAAGACGCTGAAGCTGGACGGCAGCGAGTTGTTTGATGTCGATATTTCCGACGATCTGAAAACGGCTGGCCTGACAATCCATCGCAAGGATGGTTCTGCCGAAACAATCCCGCTTGATCTGCGGCTGTATAACGACGCGGAACGGGAGACCTTTCGTAACGGCGGTCTTCTGCCGCGGGCTTTCCGCAGCTTTGTTGGCAAGGCGGCATGATGATTGTCGCCGCAGGTTAGCGGGTCTGAGATGTCCGGGTTGCTTTCTCACCGTTTGCGACCAGTCGCAGTTCGTCACTCTCGATGACGATGATTTTCCGGCGCCCGCTTTTGATATAGCCGCTGGATTCCCATGCGCTGACGAGGCGTGAAACCGTGTGAAGTGTGGTGCCGGTCATTTCTGACAGATCCTGGCGCGAAATGGGGAAGTCGATCTGGAGACCATCTTCGGTTTGTTTCCCGGTTTGGCTGGCCAGTTTCAGAATGGCTGCGGCGACACGTTGTTCCACACGTTCTGTCGCCATTTCAACAATGCGATCCTGTGCTTCCTGAAGGCGGTTGCCGAGAGTGTGATAGGTGTTGGTTGCGAATGACGGATAACGTTCAGTCGTGGCCTGCCAGATTGAACTGGGCCAGGTCAGGGCAACACAATCGACCGCAGCAATTGCGTTTGCGGGATAGGTCGTCCGGCCTATTGCCATCGCGATCCCGAAAAGCTCCCCGCTTGAGATGTAACGTGCGATCACCTGCTCACCGGCAGGTGTGATTTTCACAACCCTGATATGGCCATCGAGCAGCACATGGAAATATCCTGCATCTTCTCCCTGACGGAAAATATGATCGCCCTTTGCGAAATGCTGCGCATGTGCCTTTGAAAGCAATGCCTCCAGGTCGGTGCGGGCCAGGCCCTCAAAAGGGGGCAGGTTCGCAATCAGGGCGGTGTCCAGCATGCTGTCTAATCGAATCCTGTTTGATGTTCCGCAAACGGATCTGCTTGCAGGTCGGATAATATCCGCGTTCTGGTACACTTAATCGCACGGTCGCGTTTCCTGCAACAATGCGAACGGGGTTTAGCATGTCTGCTTCATCAAGGCGCAGTTATTCGGGCCCGGCCTTCCTGAGCTACGGGTTCCGGCCATTCTTTTTCCTTGGTGCCCTCTATTCAGGTCTCTCAGTCCTGCTCTGGATGCCGCAGTTTTATGGGGAACTGGAGTTATCAACCCGGTTCACCCCGGTGGACTGGCATATCCATGAGCTTTATTTCGGCTTTCTGACCGCCATCGTGACCGGCTTTCTGTTTACAGCGGTGCCGAACTGGACCGGGAGAATGCCGGTCAGCGGCAGCCCGTTACTGTTGCTTGTCGTATTGTGGCTGGCCGGCCGGTTAGCAGTGACGTTCTCGGTGGTGACTGGATGGTTGCCGGCGATGCTGATTGATGCGGGTTTTATGCTGGCAGTTGCCCTGATGATTGCTGCCGAAATCATTGCCGGGAAGAATTGGCGAAACCTGAAAATCCTTCTGCCGGTGCTTCTGCTGGTTGCCGCCAATGTCCTCTTTCATCTGGAAGCAGAGTTCAACGGCGGGGCAGATATCAGCCGCAGACTGGCAGCCATGGCGGCGATTGCCCTGATTATGATTGTCGGCGGCAGGGTTATCCCGAGTTTTACCCGCAACTGGCTTGCCCGGGAACGTCCGGGACGGCTGCCAGTACCCTTCTCCCGGTTCGATGCCGTTGCAATTGCTGTAACGCTGGTTGCTATGGCCGGCTGGACGGTAAGCCCGGACCATCTTGTTACGGGAGGGGGGCTTGGCGTGGCGGCGGTGCTGCAATTCATTCGCCTCGCCCGGTGGGCAGGGTATCGCACCTGGGCTGATCCGCTGGTTGTTGTGATGCATGTCAGCTATCTGTTTATTCCGGTGGGACTTGGCCTGATCGCCCTGTCAGTGTTGCGCCCGGACCTGCTGACGCAGGTGGCCGGCATTCACGCCCTGTCTGTCGGGGCGATCGGTGGCATGACATTATCGATCATGGTCAGGGCGTCGCTGGGTCATACGGGCCGAAAGCTGGAGGCCAGTGCTGTTGTCTGCGTTCTGTTTGCCAGCGTGTTTGTCGCTGCGGTGCTGCGAATTGCCGCAGGTCTGAATTTCAGCAGTTATGATGTGCTGCTGCATGTCGCGGCTTTCGCCTGGCTGCTGGCCTTTGGCGGGTTTGGCATCGTCTTTTTGCGGCCGTTCTTTACCCGACACTGAACTCAGACTCAGGTTCCCGGGAACCGGTTCCGGGTCAATTGAATGGCAGGGATTCCAGATAGCGGGCTGTTTCTTCACGAACGATTTCGGCCAGCCGGAGAGCCTTTATGGTGCGTTCAGATCCGCGCCGGTACAGAAAACCAAAGCTGAACCCGAAACGTGGCTCGATCGGGATCATTCTGACGGCATCTCCCAGAGCGGAGGGGGCGAGGGAATCGCAGATGGTGATGGCCTCCCCCGTGGAGGCAATGACGCAGGACATATGTGTCAGCGAGGCATTCATGGTGGGGATGAACGGAATATTCTCACGTTCAAATATCTCTTCTGTTTTCTGGTAAATCAGCGTGTTCGGGTAAGTTGAGACAATCCGCTCACCAACAAGGTCACGGACAGTCACACTTTTCCGGTCTGCAAGCCGGTGGCTCGGCGCGACGACAACCACTGCCGGTACGTCGCAGAGAGGCTCGGTGACAATTGAGGAATGGCGTGACGGCATGGCGCCGATGCCGATATCGAACTGCTGGCTGATGATCCTGCGCTCCAGAAACCGTCGTGCATGCACATCAAGGGTGATCTGGGTGTCGGGATATTCATTTGCCAGACGAACGACAGACTGAGCGACAATCACCGGGGCAATACGCGGCATGGCAATGACACGCATCCGGTGAATGGGGCTGGCTTTGATTTCTCGCACGATCTGGGGAATCTGTGCGATTGATTCCAGAATACGCTCGGCTTCATGGAAGAACGCCTCACCCTCCGGGGTTGCCACAAGCTGGCGTTTGTCGCGGGAGAACAGCTTCAGGTCGAGTTCGGTTTCCAGTATGGAGAGTTGTCGGCTGAGGGCCGATTCACTGATATTCATCGCGGTTGCCGCAGCACTCAGCGTGCCATTCGACATGATCTGGGTCAGCGCCTGAAGGCCTTTGATATTCATATCATGACTCTTCGAAAAATTCGCAGAATTGTTCCAATCATCGCAATAGACGGGAGATATCTCAAGCTGCACTATCATTCTGTGCAGTCTCGGCGCAGCTATGCGCGGATAAGCCCGACATCATTCTTTAATGACTGCTACAGGGAGGGGCGATGGAGGATGATTTGTCAGACAGGAAAACAAAAAATGCAGGGCATTATTCAACGTTTTGCGACTTCGGCAGTATGCGCAATTGCTGCGGCCTCGATACTTGGCGGCACGGTAGCTCAGGCTGAATATCCGGACAAACCGGTTCAGCTGATGGTTGGTTTCTCCGCCGGTGGCGGTGTTGATACCTACGGCAGAACACTGGCGAACCTTATCCAGGAAGAGCTGGGCCAGCCGATGGTTGTCGTTAACAAGCCGGGTGCGGCGGGTATGATTGCTGCAAAAGGCACCGCCGACAGCGAGCCGGATGGCTATACGCTCTACATTACAAATGCCGGCAGCCTGCTGGCGAAGGCGCTGATGGACGGCGCAAAGTCAAAGCTTGATCCGCTTGCCGATCTGGAAGCGCTTGGCGGTGTCGGGGTGCTGGTTTCATCGATGATTGTTCCGGCCGGCAGCCCGTTCAAGACATCTGCCGAAATGGTGGAATTTGCCAAAGCCAACCCGGGCAAACTGAAATGGTCGCATCCCGGTCGCGGCAGTCTGCATATGATTGCCGGCGCGGCTTTTCTGAAAGTAAATGACATCAAGGCGCAGGATATCCCGTTCAAGGGTGGCTCCAAGGCACGCAACGCTGTCGTGGGTGAACAGGTCGATTTCGGTTTTACCGGCATTCAGACAATCAGCGGTTTTGAGTCCAAGGTGCGGGCGCTGGGCGTGACGATGGCCGAGCGTGATACGGTCAACAAGGATGTGCCGACCTTTGATGAAATGGGTCTTCAGGGTATCGATATCTCCGGTCCGATGATCGTGTTTGGCCCGAATGGCATGCCGGATGATGTGAAGGCCAAGCTGACCAAAGCTATCATGGCTGTTGCCAAGGGTGACAAGTTCCGGGACCTGCTTGAAAAAGGTGGTCTTGCAACGGCATCCTATGACGGGGCGGCAGCAAAGAAGAAGCTCGTCAAGCTGAAGGCTGATCTTGAGCCGGTCATTGCCGAACTGAAATAATTCTCCGCACAGGCTTCCGGCTGATGCGGGTATATGCCTGCTGTCAGCCGGGGCCTGTTCAGAGCGTTTTTCTCAAAGGGGGGGCTTCGGGATGCCACAGACGTTGCGTGATGCAGCCGTCGGCGGATTTGTTATGGCCTGTGGGTTGTTCTTTCTGTTTCAGGCCCGGATCATTGATACAGATCCTGATGATCCGTTCGGGCCGAAGCTGGCACCAACAATCATTGCCGGACTGATCATCGGAATGGGATTGTTGCAGTCGGCTGTAGCTGTTCTTCGCCCTGCTGTGACATCACCGGATGAGGGTTCTTCTGAGCCTTTCCGTCCTGTCCTGTTCTTCAGTGTGATCCTGGCCGGTGTGGCCTACATCTTCCTGTTCCAGCTTGTCGGTTATCTGATCTCGACGCTCGTTGTGCTGATCGGAATGATGTTGCTGTTTCGTAACCGGTTCAGCGGCAGGCTGATAATCACCGCAGTTATTGGTACGCTTGTTTATCATGTCGTTTTCATTGAACTGATGAGTGTTCACGACCCGGCATCCCTGCTGAATTTCCACAGTCTTATGAAATGGGTGGGATGACGGATCATGGATATTCTTGATGGTTTTGCCTTTCTGTTCAGCAATCCGGTCGCCCTGCTGTTTGTCGGCCTCGCCGCCGTCATTGGTATTATTGTCGGTGCCCTGCCAGGTCTGACGGCTGCTGCGGCAATTGCGATGCTGCTTCCGATTACCTTCTACCTTGACCCGTTGTCGGCGCTGGCTTTTCTGTATGTCATCGGGAAATCAGGCCGGTTCGGCGGGTCGATTGCGGCCATTCTGTTCAACACGCCGGGGACGGCGGCCTCTGCCGCGACAATGATCGACGGCTATCCGATGGCGCAGGCTGGCAAGTCGGGGAAAGCCCTGAAGATCGCAACCGTTGCCTCCGTGGTTGGTGACTTCTGTGGCGAGATGATTCTTATTTTCGGGGCAGCTTTTATTGCCTCCTACACGGTTCGGTTCGGACCGCCGGAATATTTTTCGATCTACATCATGGCCTTTGTCGTCATCGGCAGTGTTATCGGGAAATCGATCATCCGGGGAATCCTGAGCACTCTGTTTGGCGCCTTCATTGCGCTGATCGGCCTTGATCCGATAACCGGCGAAAGCCGGATGACGATGGATTTTCTTGAACTGGAGTCGGGGCTGTCGCTGGTGCCGCTGCTGATCGGGATTTTTGTTGTCAGCGAAGTGCTGGTTCAGATCGAGGCAAAGGCTGCGGCAACCTTCTCGCAGTTTGAGGACGGCTCAAAACGGGATCTGGATGCAAACCGGCTTACCCTGTCAGAATTCAGACGCTGCATTCCCGTCATGCTGCGCTCCTCAGCTGTTGGTTCCTTTATCGGGATGATGCCGGGACTGGGGTCATCGGTTGCCTGTTTCGTGGCTTATGGCGAAGAAAAACGCCGCGCAAAGAATAAGTCAGAATGGGGCACCGGAATTGTTGAAGGGATCGCCGCACCGGAATCGGCAAATAATGCGGTTTCAGGTCCCAGCATGATCCCGCTGCTGACCCTGGGGGTTCCGGGCAGCACCATCGCCGCCATTCTGGTCGGGGTTTTCCTGATCCATGGTATTCAGGTCGGTCCCAATATTTTCACCACATCGCATGATCTGGTTTTCGGGCTGTTTGCGGCGGGGCTGCTGGGCATCGTTCTATATGGTCTGATCGGTTATTTCGGCGCCCCGCTTATCGGCCGCCTGATTGGGCATGTGTCTCCGTCCGTCATCTATCCGTTTATCTTCCTGACAGCCTTCATCGCCGCCTATTCAGCACGGTCCAGCCTGTTTGATGTCGGGGTTGCCCTGGCATTCGGTGTGATCGGATATCTTATGCGGCGGTTCGATTTCTCGGCACCGGCCTTCATCATTGCCTTCGTTCTTGCAAAGGGGGCTGAAGAAGCATTCCGGCAATCCCTGCTGCTGTCGGACAACGGCATGCTGATCTTTGTAGAACGACCGGTGTCCGTCGCTTTTCTGCTGGTTGGTGTGGCCGTCGTTGGCGTGCGGATGATTGGCGTATTACGTAAACCAAAGGCGGAACTCTGATATGACCAGTCCGGAAACACCCAATCTGCTGATCCTGATGTCTGATGAGCATTCCCGCAAGGCGCTGGGCTGTTACGGCAATCCGCTGCTGAAGACGCCAAACCTTGACCGGCTTGCCGCGCGGGGCACTCTGTTCAGCAACGCCTATACACCCTGTCCGATCTGCGTGCCGGCCCGTGCCGCTTTTGCGACCGGGCAATATGGGCATGCAAGCGGGCACTGGGATAATGCAACGCCCTATATCGGTGAACCGAAGTCATGGGGGCACGCCCTGCAACAGGCCGGCGTGACGGTCGGATCTATCGGCAAGCTTCATTACCGAAATGCCGAAGATGATACCGGTTTTGATTTTCAGCAGTTACCGATGCATCTGGTTGGTGGCGTTGGTGATGTTCTGGGCTGCGTGCGTGAACCCTTGCCGGTACGCTGGAAGACCCGGACCATGGCTGAAAAGATTGGACCGGGTGAGACATCCTATACGGCCTATGACCGTTCGATTACGGAAGCTGCGACAAGCTGGATTTCTGACCGGTCGGCGGCTGAAAACGATAAGCCCTGGGCTTTGTTCGTGTCGATGGTGGCACCGCATTTTCCGCTGATTGCGCCGGAAGAATTTTACGAACTTTATGAGGCAGCCGGGACAATGCCGTCAAAGCTGGCGGATGATCCGGACCATCCGTGGCTGGTCGCTTTCCGGAAATGCTACCCTTATGACAACTTTACCGACGAGACGACACGGATTGCGCTGGCATCCTATTTTGGTCTGGTGAGTTTCCTCGATAATAATGTCGGAAAAATCCTCGACAGTCTGGATGCTGCAGGGCTGACCGACAATACCCGTATTCTGTATGTCAGCGACCATGGCGACAATATGGGAGAGCGGGGGCTTTGGGGTAAATCAACGCTGTATGAGGAATCCGCCGGCATTCCGATGATTGCTGCCGGTCCCGGTATTCCGTCAGGGCGCGTTTCTGCAACGCCTGTCAGTCTGGTCGATGTCTACCCGACCGTCATTGACGCGATGGGGCTGGTGCCTGACGGAACAGATCGTCCGGGCCGGTCGCTGCTCGAAATTGCAAATAACCCGGATGATCCGGAGCGGGTTGTCTATACAGAATATCATGCGGCGGGGGCGTCCGGCGGTGCCTTCATGGTCCGTCGCGGGCAATGGAAGCTTTGCTATTATATCGATATGCCGCCGCAATTGTTCGATCTGGCGGCAGATCCGGAGGAACTCCGTGATCTCGGCAAATCTCCGGATTACGCGGATATTCGCGCCAGTCTCGAAGCTGACCTGCGGGCGATCTGCGATCCGGAAGAAGTGGATCGCTGCGCCCATCGTGATCAGGCAGCCATCATCGCGGCCAATGGTGGCCGTGAAAAGGTTGTCGAGCGTGGTGGTTTTGGCGCCACGCCAGCCCCCGGTGAAGCACCCCAGTTTACGGCCTCCGGCTAACCGGAACAGCGATAACATCTGGCGTATCAGGCCATGCCTGACAGGACAACTGCGCCCGAATTCACTCTGTCGACAAGATTAAGGATATTACGAAATGACCCGACGTCCGAACATTCTTCTCATCACTTCCGACATGCAGCGCGCCGATTGTTTCGGACGATTTGAGAAACGCGGGGTGCGGGCGCCACATGTTGAAATGCTGGCTGAAGCCGGCACCCGGTTTTCCTCCTGCATCACGCCGAGCCCGATCTGCATGCCGGCCCGGGCTTCCATTTTGACCGGGTTGTTGCCGCTGACGCATGGTCTTTATGACAACGGGATCGATCTCAGCCCGGAGATGTCTGACCGGGGTTTTGCCGGGACGCTGGGACGTGCCGGCTACCGGACCGGGTTTATCGGCAAGGCGCATTTCTCGACCTTTGAAACCTTCAAGCCGACAGGCTCGCCGGAATGCCGGTTCAGTTCTGCGGATTATCCGGAAGACTGGACCGGTCCCTATGGTGGCTTCGACCATGTTGAGCTGATGACTGTCGGACATCTTCACCGCAAGCGGGCACCGGAGCGCCCGCCGCATGGTCAGCATTATGAACGCTGGTTCTGGTCGCGGGCAGAAGGTGACCGGCCGTTCGAGATGCATACGACCAGCATGAGTCCGGAAACCGGAGCGGCCAATACCTGGGATTCCGCCTTGCCGGAAGCCTGGCACACCAGCACCTGGACGGCTGACCGGGCAATCGATTTTCTCTCGAAACAGGATGGCGATACCCCGTTCTGTGCCTGGGTCTCCTTCCCGGACCCGCATCAGCCCTATTCACCGCCTGATCCGTGGCACAGAATGTATGACCCGGACGAGGTGACGATTCCCGAACATCGCACGATGGACCTTGAGCGGCGTCCCTGGTGGCACCGCGCCGCGCTGGAAGGTGAGCCGCAGATCAAGGATGCGCGGCTGGCCAATCACCGCAAGACCGTCTCCCGTGTCCCGCCGCAGACGGACGAGCAGCTTCGCCATATGACGGCGAATTATTTCGGCATGATCTCGCTGGTCGATCACAATGTCGGCCGCATTCTGAATGCGCTGGCCGATCAGGGGCTGAAGGAAGATACGCTGATTATCTATACCAGTGACCATGGCGAGTTCCTCGGCGATCACGGCTTATATCTCAAAGGGCCGATGCTTTATGATTCACTGCTGCGGGTCGGGCTTGTCATGTCCGGTCCGGGTATCCCGGCCGGACAGGTTGTCGATGCGCCGGTATCGACAATGGATCTGCCGGCAACCTTCTATGATATCGCCGGGGTTGAGGCACCGATGCCGCTGCAAAGCGAAAGCCTGTTGCCGGTCATGAAAGACGGCAAGGGCCGTGCCGCGGCCTACAATGAATGGTCCTTGCAGGCTGTTCGCTGTGGTGTGGCGCTGGACCTGCGAACCGTCCGGACGACGACACACCGCCTGACCCTGGAACTGGGGTCGAATGAAGGCGAAATGTATGACCTGGTGAACGACCCGGACGAGATGGACAACATCTATGCCGACCCGGCGCACGCGGAAATCCGACAGCATCTCGAAGAACTGATCCGCAACCGCCCGGGTGAAGTTCTGGAAAACCTGCCGGAAGCGGTTGGTATTTACTGATCCCCTTTTGACCTACTTTCGCTGACTGGAAAACCAGATGCCTTACAATACCTATCGCCCTGATCTTATGGGGACTGCGGTTATCAGCCCGGAGGGACAGTTTGAAGCCGGTTCCTGGCAATCGCTGACGCTGGTTTATACGGCGGGCAAGTTTGGCATTGATGATCAGGGAGGGCTGCGTATCGGGTTTCGCGGCCACTTCGATGGCTCTGCCCTGCAGACCAGCGACCCCGAAGCGCCGGGCTTCACATCCGTGGAGGCATCAAACGGGGTTCCGCTGAATGTGGTCTATGACATTCGCCGGAACATCCGGCCCTGGAACAAAAGCCTGTTTATCCGCTGCCTGCGTTTTCTGAAGGAAGGTGACCAGATCATCATCCGGTTTGGCGACCAGCGTCAGGGGTCTCCGGGTATGCGGATGCAGACATTCTGTGAGTCCCGCTTCATGTTTCAGGTCACGGTTGACCCGTTTGCGACCCAGGATTTCATTGCCCTGCCAGCCGAGCGGCAGCCAACGATTGCCATCATCTCTGGTCCGCCGGTCAACTGGAAAGTTGTTGCGCCGACATTGCGCCGTCCGGGTGAGGCTTTCCGGCTGTCGCTTAAGGCAGAAGATGTCTGGGGGAATCCGTCCAACCAGGTTGACCGGACAGTATCTCTGTCTGCGACTGGATCTGTTACCGGATTGCCGGAGACGGTGACATTCCGGTCCGGTGACTTCGCACAGGTTGCAGAAGATCTGTCGATTGATAAGCCGGGAACTTATCGTTTCAGTGTTCTGGACGAGGCCGGAGAGCTGTTATGCCAGAGCAATCCGCTGATCATCCGGGATATGCCCTTTGCCCATTTCTGGAGCGATATGCACGGGCAGAGTGAAGAGACCATCGGAATCAATACGGCGCGGGAGTATTTTGAATTTGCCCGTGAAAAATCCTTTCTCGATATCTGCGGGCATCAGGGTAATGATTTTCAGATCACCGATGCCTTCTGGGCAGAACTGAACAGTCTGACAGCCGAGTTCCAGATTCCCGGCAAGTTCGTGACGCTGCCGGGATATGAATGGTCGGGGAATACCGGGCTGGGCGGTGATCATAATGTCTGGTACCGCACGGAAGGCCGCCCGATCTACAGGTCCAGCCGTGCGCTGGTTGAAGATCGCACCGCACCGGAAACTGATGCCCATTCTGCGATTGACCTGATTGAGCGTCTGAAAGATGAGGATGCGCTGGTTGTTGCCCATGTCGGCGGGCGCTATGCCGATATCAAATATGCCCATGACGCCAAGCTGGAACCGTCGGTCGAAGTCCATTCAGCATGGGGTACTTTTGAATGGATTCTGAAAGATGCTTTCGAGGCTGGTTATCGCATCGGCATCGTCGCCTCCAGTGATGGTCACAAGGGCCGTCCGGGAGCCAGCTATCCCGGTGACAGTGCCTTTGGTTCCTATGGCGGGCTGACATGCCATCTGCTGTCGGAACTGGACCGGGACGAAGTGTTCCGGGAGTTCCGCAAGCGCCATCATTATGCAACGACCGGTGCCCGTATCTATCTGGATGTCACGGCTGGTTTCGATACGGACACACCATCCTGCCGGATGGGCGATATTGTCGGGACAGACAGTGCGGGGCTGGATCTGCAGATCGATGTTGAGGCTGCGGCCCCCATCGAACGGATCGATATTTTTGACGGGCTCGACAATCTGGCGACCCTGCGTCCCTGGTCACTCGACGACCGGCAGGGACGACTGCGGATTACCTGTGCCGGACAACATTACCGTGGGCGGGGGCGTCTGGTGCGCTGGACGGGAACGGCGCAGACCACAGAAGGGTCGATCAGGCGGATCGGGGCGGTGAATTTCTGGAATCCGCATCATCAGCC
>TARA_R110000787_G_scaffold96415_2_pt1 | contig 35575 bp, 30 predicted proteins | sample TARA_R110000787 | Tara Oceans TARA_R110000787 (sample SAMEA4397920) | marine metagenome | biome: Polar Biome; feature: [DCM] deep chlorophyll maximum layer (ENVO:01000326); material: water (ENVO:00002006), including particulate matter (ENVO:01000060) such as... | depth 35 m | reverse complement strand
CATAAAAAAAGAGGTTTCATAATTATGAAACCTCTTTTTTATAGATTATTGGGAATATTACATTCCTAACATACCTAAAGCTTTAGTCATGATTTCTGGATTGCCATTAATATAATCCATTACAGAACTTTTTAATTTAGGATTGTTCATCACAGCTTTCATTGCTTGATTTACAGAACCTTTGTTTTCTTTATAAAGTTTAGCAAATGCCGATCTTGTATCAGGATTACTTTTAAGGTAATCAGCTCCCATTGCAGCTAACTCATCATTAGAAGTTAATCCATTTTGGATTTGTTTTTGAACTTCTTTTGAGTCTGTTTTAGTAATACTTTTTGTTGATTTTGCTGCAGCATCTTTTAAAGAATTTACTTGACCATAAGATAAGTTTGTAAATGCAACAATTGATAAGATTAAAAGTAATTTTTTCATAATAATTTATTTATTTGTTTTTAATTAGCGAAGGTCAAAGATAGTTTAAAAATTTATAAACCAAGTTATCATTTGATAGCGGGTACATTTATTTGTAATGACTACGATAGATCGAATTTACTTTAAGACCAATATTCGAAACCCTCCAATTAATTTGATCCTTTCCATAAAATAAGGAACCACACTTGAAAAAAGTGTGGTTCTTGAGTTTTGTGACCTTGATAGATTGGATTTCCTGATAAAGCTCCGCTTTGAAAATCAAAAAAAACACAAATTAAAAAAGCAAGCTTTATATTTTGCTTGCTTTTTTAATTTATTAGTGACCTCGAGAGGATTCGAACCTCCAACCCTCAGAGCCGAAATCTGATATTCTATCCAGTTGAACTACGAAGCCATTTTGAGATTATAAAAATACTACTAATATTAAAGATGTATTGTAAAAATTTTTATGAAATTTTTATTTTTATTCCACAGTCAAAACCAAATCATCTTGCATCACCATTTCACCTTCCTTAAGGGTTATGGATTTAACTTTGCAATCTCGAATTGCAGTAACCGTTGTTTCCATTTTCATAGCTTCAATAATAAATAGCGGATCATTTTCTTTTATTTCTTGTCCCTTTTTAACAAGTACTTTATAAAGTAAACCTTGTAGTGGAGAGCCAATTTCATCTATGTTATTTTCATCAGCTTTACTGTTTTCTACCTTGCTTATATTTAATTTTTTATCCAGTACTTCTATCATTTTATTTTCCCCATTTATTTTAAAGAAAACCGTTCTAATTCCATCTTCATTAGGGTTACTCACCGATAATAATTTTACGATGATTACTTTTCCAGGTTCCAATTCAATAAGAGTTTCTTCTTGAATTTTCATACCGTAAAAGAAATTAAGCGTAGGGAGTATCGCTAGATTACCATACTTTTTATAATTTTCATGAGCTTGATCAAAGACTCTTGGGTATAATAGGTATGATAGAAAGTCTTCAAATTCAATATCTCTAGAGAATCCTTTTTGATATTTCTTTTTAAATTCTTCTAAAGCAATATTAAAATCTATAGGTTCTAAATGTGCATTTGGTCTGTTTTTAAAAGGTTTCTGGTTTTTTAAAATTATTTTCTGAAGCTTTTTAGGAAAGCCACCAACAGGTTGCCCTAAATCTCCTTTAAAGAAATCGATTACTGAATCTGGAAATGAAATTTCTTCCCCATTTTCCATTACATCTTCAGGAGTTAAATTATTAGTCACCATAAAAATAGCCATATCGCCTACCACTTTTGAGGAAGGAGTTACTTTTATTAAATTACCAAACATAGCATTCACTTTGGTGTACATTTTTTTTACTTCATCAAAACGTCCTCCTAATCCTAATGCATTTGCTTGTGGGCGTAAATTGGAATATTGTCCCCCAGGTATTTCATGTTCGTATACCTCTGCTGTTCCAGATTTTAAACCGGACTCAAACGGATAATAGTATTCCCTAATATCTTCCCAGTAATTAGAAAATTGATTTAGTTTATTCAAGTCAAATTCATGAGCTCTATCATTATATTTCATCATTTCAACAATCGAATTGAAATTAGGTTGCGATGTAAGTCCAGACAAACCTCCAAGAGCTACATCAATAACATCTACATTTGCTTCAATTGCTTTTAAATAGGTTGCAGATTGAAGTGAAGAGGTGTCATGAGTATGCAAGTGTATTGGAAGCTTTACAGTATCTCTTAGCGCTCCAATTAATTCGGTTGCAGCATAAGGCGTTAATAAACCTGCCATATCCTTTAAAGCTATAATATGAGCTCCAGCATTTTCTAAATCTTTTGCTAATTGTATATAGTATTTAAGGTTGTATTTGGTTTGAGTTGTGTCTAGAATATTTCCGGTATAACTTATAGCTGCTTCCGCTAAAGCTCCATTGGTATTTCTTACATACCTTATACTTGGTTCCATTGCTTTTACCCAGTTTAGAGAATCGAAAATCCTGAAAATATCAATCCCATTTTCCCAAGATTTATCTACAAATTTTTCAATTAAATTATCAGGATAAGCTTTATAACCTACTGCGTTAGAACCCCGCAATAGCATCTGGAATAAGATGTTTGGCATTGCTTTTCTCAAATCTCGCAATCGCGACCACGGGCTTTCTTGAAGAAAACGTAAGCAAACATCAAAAGTCGCACCGCCCCACATTTCTATACTAAATGTATTGGCATGATTTTTCGCAAAACTTTCGGCAACTTTTAGCATATCATACGTACGCATTCGGGTCGCTAATAAGGATTGATGAGCATCTCTAATTGTAGTGTCTGTATAATGGATTTTCTTTTCGTCACGTAACCATTTGCTAAACTTATCGGGACCTAATTTTGTGAGCAAATCCTTAGTGCCTTTTGGATATTTTGCAAATTGATCAAAAGCAGGAATTTTCGGGTTTCTGAAAACTTTAGAATCTTCTATAAACTTAACATCTGGATTTCCATTTACAATTACTTCTCCTAAATAATTTAATATTTTTGAAGAACGATCTTGTGACAGTTTAATTTTAAATAGCGCAGGGGTTTTTTGAATAAAATTAACCGTCGCCTTTCCTTCTTTAAAATCAGAATGTTGAATAACATTTTGCAAAAAATAAATATTGGTTTTAACACCTCTAATCCTAAACTCTTTTAAAGCTCTTACCATTTTACGAACAGCGCCATCTAGCGTTCTACCATGAGCAGAAACTTTCACCAACATGGAATCGAAAAAAGGACTCACCTTATACGATTGATAAATACTTCCAGCATCTAATCGTATTCCCATACCTGAAGCAGAACGATATGTTGTTATGGTTCCATAATCTGGGGTGAAATTGTTTGCAGGATCTTCGGTTGTTAGTCTACATTGTAATGCAAAACCGTAAGTGGCAATAGATTCTTGAGCGTAAATTTTAATTTGAGTGTCGGATAATTTATAACCACCAGCCACGAATATTTGAGTTTTCACCAAATCGATTCCGGTAACCATTTCAGTAACTGTATGCTCTACTTGTATACGTGGGTTGACTTCAATAAAAAAAACTTGGTCTGTTTTATCTACTAAAAATTCTACTGTACCAATATTATTATAATTTACTTGTTTGGCGATTGCCAATGCGTATTTATAGAGGTTTTGCTTCACCTCTTCAGATATATTAAAGGACGGAGCAATTTCCACTACTTTTTGGTGACGTCGTTGTACTGAGCAATCCCGTTCGTATAAGTGTCGAATGTTTCCGTGGTTATCTGCTACAATTTGAACCTCAATATGTTTAGGGTCTTCTACATATTTTTCTAAAAACATAGTGTCGTCACCAAAAGCATTTAGTGATTCGTTTTTAGCAGAATCAAAATTTTGTTCTAAATCATTAGAATTTCTAACAATTCGCATTCCTCTACCACCACCACCTGAAGCTGCTTTTAACATTAGTGGATATCCTATTTGGGAAGCTTCAGAAAGGGCAATTTTTAATGTGGAGAGCTTTTTTTTATTTCCTTCAATTACTGGAACATTACATTTTACGGCATTTTTTTTTGCGGTAATTTTATCACCTAAAGCATCCATTACTTCGGGATCAGGGCCGATAAAAATAATTCCGTTTTTAGCACATTGTCTTGCGAAATCAGAATTTTCGGAAAGAAATCCATAACCTGGATGTATGGCATCAACGTTTTTAGATTTTGCTAATGCAATGATTTCATCGATATCTAAATATGGCTTTAAAGGTTGGTTGTTTTTACCAATTTGATATGATTCGTCTGCTTTATAACGATGTTGTGAGTAGCGATCTTCGTAGGTAAATATAGCTACTGTTTTTACATTAATTTCGGTACAAGCTCTTAAAACTCTTATTGCAATTTCACCACGATTAGCAACTAATACTTTTTTTATTTTCATGACTTTCCCTTCGAAATCAGGCGTGTTTTTAATTAATGATATATGGATTTTCGGTTTTGTAATTTCTAATAATAAAATCTAATGCACTTTTTAATACTTCTCCCATATTGGTAGATTTTTTAAAATTTATATCACCTGTAAGTTTAAATAAATCTCCTTTTAATTGGTTGGTTTTCTCTAAAGTAGAAATTTTATCTGTCTGCATACAATTTAGAAGATGTTTCAATCTATAAGCACTACTAATAGCTCTTTTTGCTAATAAGGAACGCTCTTCTTTTTCATATTGATCTATGGATCCTTTTTGAAGTAACTCTAATGACATTTCTACTAAAGTGTTGTTTTCTTTTAAAAACTGGGGTTTATATACCTTAACATTTCCCTCAAAACTTTGTTGGTCAAAATCGATGGCTCTTAATCTGTATTGGATCCTGTCAAAATCGTGGGTTAGCACGACAACATAATTATAAGCTCTCATATCGCCTAATAACCTAACAAAGCAACGTTCGTTAAATTTCACAAATTCTTTTGCCAAGGCTTTTTTGTCTTGAAGTGAGCAGCTTTCTAAATTATCTTCTATAAAAACATCGCAAGGTATTCCTGAAATATGATCTTCGATTATGGTTTCTTTAAAAACTAAAAAATCTATATGATTGGGTGATAATAAATGTTCTAATTCTAATCCGTAAACTCTAGAAGCATCTGCACGTTTTAAATAGTAAAAAGTGTAGTTGTCATTTAATATATTTCTAATTTTTATCCTGAAGGGTTTTGTGTTTCCGAAAGTGCAATAATCGATACTATCTACACTAAGAAAAGGTAATGTTGAGTCATTTCCATCGGCATGTAAAATGGTATATATTTTTTTAAGACCTAATTCAATTTCTTCTCGATCATATTCTGAAAAATAGGTAGATAACCATAAGGTGTCATCTCCATTTTTATCATAAATTGAAACAGAACCTTGAAAGCGCAATAAATCATCATAACAAACGGGGATTTTAATATTCCTTCCGTTTTTTATTAAATAATTAGTTAACTCCTTAGATATTGGGTAAACAGGTTTTTTTTTAGATATTAATTTTTCATCCATAATTAAAAAATAATATCCTTAAAGGTAAAATAAATTATCTGTTAATTATAATAAAACAAATAATATTGATGCTTAGTTTCAAGTGATTGTGATAAGAAAAAAAAGATTCGATTTCAAGCTTTTATTGCTGGATTCCTTCTGCTAATTTTTGCAATGCTACTTTATTGGTAATTTTAATTCTTTTTCCAGAAGTTTCGATAAATCCTTCTTTTTTTAATTCAGAAAGCATTCGTATACAAGATTCGGTTGCAGTACCAACAATATTAGAAATATCTTCTCTTGATAATTGAATAACCATAAAGCCTTCTTGATCTACTCCAAAACTTTCTTTTAAATGAAGAAGTGTTTCGGCAATTCTATTTTTAACTGGCTTCTGTGAAATGTTTACAATTACATCATCAGCTTCTTTAAGTTCGTGAGCTAAATTTTGTAATAACTCTAAAGAGAAGCTAGCATTACTTTTTAAATTATCAAGTATTATCTTCTTAGGAATAAAACAAGATTCCATGTCGTTAATGGCTATGGCTCTTAAATTTGCTGGTTCTTGTGCTATGACAGAACGCTGTCCTAATACTTCACCATCACTAACAAATTTGATTATTTGGTCCTTACCGTTAGTGCTTAGTTTAGATAATTTAGCAATGCCATAACGCACACAATAAATACCTTTTAAGTGATCTCCTTCGTCAAAAATTATTTCTCCTTTTTTGAAAGTATGGGTAGTTTTTCCTTCAGAGATATCCTTAAGTTGATCTGTAGAAAGTGCTTGAAGTCCTGTAAACTTTCTAACAATACATTTTTCACATTTGTTACTCATATAACAAAAATAATAAAAAAAAACAGATATCTGATATTTGTCATATATAATTATTAGCTTAAATTCAACATTTGCAAGTTGAAATTATGAGCAGTAAAAAGACAGAAAAACCTTGTTACCATTGTGGGGATATATGTATTGATAATAAAATAATTGCAGATGGAAAGTGTTTCTGTTGTAATGGTTGTAAAACTGTTTATGAAATATTTTCTGAAAACGATTTAACTTGTTATTACGATTTGCAAAACGCCCCTGGATCTACTCCAAACATTATTTCTGGTAAATATGAGTTTTTAGATACAACAGAAATCACTAAAAAATTGTTGGAATTTGATGATGGTAAACATCAAATAATTACTTTATATATTCCTACAATACATTGTAGTTCTTGTATTTGGGTTTTAGAAAACTTACATAAACTTCAGCCGTTTGTAACTGCTTCACAAGTTAATTTTCCAAAAAAAACAATTAGGATTACTTATAAATCAAACGAGTTATCATTAAAGCAACTTGTATTATTATTAAGCTCCATAGGTTATGAACCTTATATATCATTAGAAGATTATTCCTCTAGTAAAAAAGCCATCGATAGACAATTAATTTATAAGCTTGGAGTTGCTGGTTTTGCTTTTGGAAATATTATGTTTTTATCGTTTCCAGAATATTTTGAGGTTAATGAAATTTGGCTTGACAACTACAAATATATTTTTAGATGGTTAATGTTTTTCTTTTCGCTTCCCGTAGTTTTTTATTCTGGTTGGGATTATTTCGTTTCAGCATTTAAAGGGATACGAACCAAAATATTGAATATCGACGTACCCATTGCATTAGGTATTTCAGTATTATTTATTCGAAGTACATCTGAAATCATATTAGATATTGGAACTGGATTTTTTGATAGTTTATCTGGATTGATTTTCTTTTTATTAATCGGTAAATATTTTCAGCAGCGCACCTATACTTTTTTATCTTTTGAAAGGGATTATAAATCATATTTTCCTATTGCGGTTACTAGAATTAATAATCATAAAAATGAAGAAACGGTTCAGGTTTATGAAATTAAAAAAGGAGATCGACTATTAATCAGAAATAGTGAACTTATACCAGTTGACGGCATACTAATAAATGGAAATGCCAATATCGATTACAGTTTTGTAACTGGTGAAGCGGAAGCTGTCCAAAAAATATCTGGAGATAAATTATTTGCTGGAGGAAAACAGCAGTCGGGTGTTATAGAAATTGAAGCGTTAAAATCTGTAGAACAAAGTTATTTAACTCAATTATGGAGTAACGATGCTTTTAAAGAAGATAAAGTTCAGGCATTCCAAAGTTTAATAGACAGCATTAGTCAGCGATTTACTATTGTAGTATTATTAATTGCTTTTATTTCTACTTCATTTTGGTTGTATTATGATTCGTCAAAAGCTTTAAATGTATTCACAGCAGTTTTAATTATTGCTTGTCCTTGTGCGATCGCTCTGTCATCGCCATTTACATTAGGGAATATGCTTCGTATTTTCGGGCGTCAAAAGTTTTATTTAAAAAATGCTAATGTCATTGAAAGAATTGCAAAAATTAGTATCACAATTTTTGATAAAACAGGTACAATTACTTCAAATAAAAGGAGTAAAGTATTTTATGAGGGTACTGTTTTAACGGAAGATGAAGAAACCGTACTATTTAATTTACTAAGAGCCTCAAATCATCCTTTAAGTAGGCAAATTTATGATACATTATCTAATAAAGAAATCATCAAATTAGACAACTTTAAAGAGATTACTGGAAAAGGGATAAAAGCATCATATAATGGTTTGAGTCTAAAAGTTGGATCTTCAAATTTTATAGGATATAAAGGTGAAATAACTAATTTTCAAACTTCGGTTTACCTTCAGGTTAATAAAAAATATGTTGGAAAATATGTTTTTCAGAATACCTATAGAAAAGGAGTGGAGGATGTTTTTAAAAAATTAAAAGCTAATTCTAAACTAGTTATTTTATCGGGAGATAATGAAGGAGAACGAAAAAGACTAGAAGCATTATTGCCAGAAGGAACTCAATTATTATTTCAGCAAGATCCTCAACAAAAATTAGATTTTGTAAAAAAATTACAAGATAAAGGAGAAAGAGTTTTGATGATTGGTGATGGGTTGAATGATGCAGGTGCATTAGCTCAAAGTGATGTTGGTATTGTAGTTTCAGAAAACATTAATGTTTTTTCGCCAGCTTGTGATGGTATTTTAGATGCAACAAAATTTTCTTTTATTCCAGATTATATTAAAGCTTCAAAAAAATCTTTAAAAGTGATAAAATGGAGTTTTGTATTTTCATTTTTATACAATATAACAGGTCTATATTTTGCGGTTACAGGAGAATTAATGCCAGTTATTGCAGCTATATTAATGCCCTTAAGCTCTATTAGTATTGTGATTTTCACAACAATTGCAACGGGTTATATTGGGAGGGTTTTTAAAAAATATTGATTAGCTGATATTTGTCATTTTTAGTATATTTGAAGGAGACTATATTTGTCTATTAATTTTTATTGAATGAATATAATTTACATGCTACTCGCAGTGAGTGTAGTTGTTGCTATTGGTTTTTTTATTGCCTTTATTATTTCTGTTAGAAATGGGCAATATGATGATGTATATACTCCTTCAATACGAATGTTATTTGATGACGAATTAGTTAAAGATCCCAAAGACACAAAACCAACCAATAATAAAAATTAAGATTAATTATGGAAGTACAACAATTTTATTACGATAATAAAATCGTAAAGAATTTTATTTATGCAACAATGCTTTGGGGTGTTGTAGGGATGATTGTAGGGCTAATGTTAGCCTTTATGTTTATGTTTCCCAATTACACCGATGGAATTCCATGGCTAAGTTTTGGTAGATTAAGACCATTACACACTAATGCTGTGATATTTGCTTTTGTTGGGAATGCCATATTTGCCGGAGTTTATTATTCATTGCAGCGATTATTAAAAGCTAGAATGTTTAGTGACTTATTAAGTAAAATTAACTTCTGGGGATGGCAATTAATAATTGTAGCTGCTGCAATAACACTTCCGCTTGGTTATACTTCGTCAAAAGAATATGCCGAATTAGAATGGCCTATCGATATTGCTATTGCTTTAGTTTGGGTGATTTTTGGAGCGAATTTAATTGGGACAATTCTTAAAAGAAGACAACGACATATTTATGTTGCTATATGGTTTTACTTAGCCACATTTGTTACGGTTGCAGTACTTCATATTTTTAATAGTATGGCACTTCCTGTAAGTGCATTGAAAAGTTATTCTGCGTATGCTGGTGTACAAGATGCATTAGTACAATGGTGGTATGGGCATAATGCAGTAGCATTTTTCTTAACAACACCTTTCTTAGGATTGATGTATTATTTTATTCCTAAAGCAGCAAACAGACCAGTTTACTCCTATAGATTATCTATTGTTCACTTTTGGTCTTTAATATTTATTTATATCTGGGCTGGACCTCACCATTTATTATATACATCATTACCAGATTGGGCCCAAAATTTAGGTGTAGCCTTTTCGGTAATGCTAATTGCTCCGTCTTGGGGTGGTATGATTAATGGATTGTTAACATTACGTGGAGCTTGGGATAAAGTTCGTGTAGATCCAGTATTGAAATTTATGGTGGTTGCTATTACCGGTTATGGTATGGCAACTTTTGAAGGACCTTTGCTTTCCTTAAAAAATGTAAATGCAATCGCTCATTTTAGTGATTGGATTATTGCTCACGTTCACGTAGGTGCATTAGCTTGGAATGGGTTTCTAACATTTGGTATGATTTATTGGTTGGTTCCTAGGATGTTTAAAGCCAAATTATGGTCTTTAAAATTAGCTAATTTCCACTTCTGGATAGGTACTCTAGGTATTATCATGTATGCATTGCCTATGTATGTGGCAGGATTTGTTCAAGCTTCTATGTGGAAACAATTTAATCCAAATGGAACTCTTGTTTATGGAAATTTCTTAGAAACTGTAAAACAAATTATGCCAATGTACTGGATGCGTGCAATTGGAGGAACTATGTTTTTAATAGGGATGTTAATATTGGTTTACAATATAATAATGACTATTAGATCTGGTAGTAAAGTAGAGGATGAATTAGCAGAAGCACCAGCACTTGATAAAGTAACAAGTAAAAGAACAAGTGGTGAAGGTTGGCATTCTTGGTTAGAAAGAAGACCAGTGCGTTTAACTATTTATGCTACTGTTGCTATATTAATTGGAGGTTTAGTACAAATTGTGCCCTCATTAATGGTAGACGATTATATTCCTAAAATTTCAAGTGTTAAACCTTATACACCTTTAGAGTTAGAAGGGCGTGATTTATATATTAGAGAAGGTTGTGTTTCGTGTCACTCACAAATGATACGACCATTTAGAAGTGAAGTAGCACGTTATGGAGAATACTCAAAAGCAGGAGAATTTGTGTATGATCATCCATTTTTATGGGGTTCTAAACGAACTGGGCCAGATTTACATCGTGTTGGAGGTAAATACTCAGATAGCTGGCAATTTAATCACTTATACGACCCTCAATCTACTTCAGATGGATCAATTATGCCAAGATACCCTTGGTTGATTAAAAACACACTTGACCGTTCTTTAACTACTGCAAAACTGGAAGTAATGGTAACTCTTGGAGTCCCATATACAGATGAAGATATTGCAAATGCAGAAGTATCAATGGCAGAACAAAGTGCTCAAATTGAAGAAAACTTATATGCAGACCCTGATTTTGCAAATGCTTATGAAGCAGATAAGAAAGCTGCTCAAGATGCAGGCGAAGAATTTGTTGAAATGCGAGATAGAGAGATTGTAGCAATGATTGCTTACTTGCAACGTCTTGGAACAGATATTAAGGTAAAAACTAACGAAGAATAATTATGTTACGATTTATAAAAGGAAACCTAGAAAGTATTGATGGGGTAGCAATTTACCCTCTCATTTCACTGTTGATATTTTTTGTCTTTTTTGTGGTTCTGTTTTGGTGGGTTTTTACCGCTAAGAAATCACACATAGATGAAGTAAGTAACATCCCATTAGATAACGATATAAACAACCCGTCATTATGAAATTATTAACGCCATTTTTAAGAGTATTCATTTTTGCAATTATAGCATTTGGTTTTTTTGAATTTATAGTTGATTCTGGTGATCAATTTGCTTACGAAAAATATCCAATGGTTCAGGCTATATTTTGGGGATTGATAATTCTAGCTATTTTTATTGAAATTATAGTTTCAGTTTTAAATAGAAGAATCTATAATTCATTAGAGGAGAAAGCTCAAGAACGATTTGATGCCTTAGAGGACAATAGTTATTACGGTAAATTATATACAAAGCTTTTAGGTTCTAAACCTATGGAAGAAGAAAGCGAAATAATATTAGATCATAATTATGACGGTATTAGAGAACTAGATAATACATTGCCGCCTTGGTGGGTTTATATGTTTTACTTAACTATTTTCTTTGCAATATTTTACTGGACAAAGTACGAGATATTTGATGGAGATAGTAATGTTATTGAATATGAAAAAGAAGTAGCTCAAGCTGAATTAGATATCGCAGAGTGGAAAAAAACTGCTAAAGATTTAGTAGATGCTTCAACAGTAACTTTATTAACTGAAGCTTCAGATTTACAAGCAGGTAAAGAAATTTTTACTACCAATTGTGCAGTTTGTCATAAAGCAGATGGAGGAGGAGGTATTGGTCCAAACCTAACCGATGAAAATTGGATTTTAGGTGGTGGTATTAAAAACTCATATACTACCATTAGTGAAGGTGGTCGACCAGGAAAAGGAATGGTTTCTTGGAAAAATGATTTAAAACCAATCGAAATTGCTCAAGTTGCAAGTTATATTTTAGGTTTTCAAGGCACAACACCTGCTGCACCTAAAGCTGCCGAAGGTGATGTTTGGGTTGAAGAGTAATTGCGAATAATAAAATTTTATAAATCATAAATAAGCAGAAACCCATACTTAATAGTATGGGGTTTTGTTTTCTTATAAAATTGACGATAAAGCCTTTTTAAGTATTTTTTAAATATTAAACTTTTGGAAAAAGAAACAAACGAAAAATTTAGGGACTCTATTGGAACTATTGATTCCGAAGGCAAAAGAGCATGGGTTTTTCCAAAAAAACCAAAGGGCATATTTTATAAATATAGAAAATGGGTAAGTTATTTTCTATTATTAATTTTAGTTGTTTCTCCTTTTTTAAAAATTAATGGTAACCAGTTTTTAATGTTTAATGTTCTCGAAAGAAAATTTAGCATTTTTAGTTTTCCATTTTGGCCTCAAGATTTTCACATATTTGTGATAATGATGATTATTGGAGTTGTATTCATCGTATTATTTACAGTTGCTTTTGGTAGGATATTTTGTGGTTGGATGTGTCCACAAACTATTTTTTTAGAAATGGTTTTTAGAAGAATTGAATATTGGATAGAAGGAGATAGAGGAAAACAAATGAAGCTTGCTAAACAAGCTTGGAATGCAGAAAAAATAAAAAAAAGAATAACCAAGTGGGTTATTTTCTTTGTCATATCTTTTTTAATTGCAAATGTTTTTCTTGCCTATTTAATAGGAGGAGACCGATTAATACGTGAAATTACAGATGGTCCTATGAACCATACGAGTACTTTAATTTCATTGTTGATTTTTACAGGAGTATTTTATTTTGTATTTGCATGGTTTAGAGAACAAGTATGTATTATAGCTTGTCCTTACGGTAGATTACAAGGTGTGTTATTAGATAATAAATCGGTAATTGTTGCTTATGATCACAAACGTGGAGAACGAGAAGAAGGAAGGGCTAGGTTTAAAAAGGATGAAAATAGAGAAGAACTAGGAAAAGGAGATTGTATAGATTGTTCCTTATGTGTTAAAGTTTGCCCTACTGGAATAGATATTAGAAATGGCACTCAATTAGAGTGTATCAATTGTACGGCTTGTATAGATGCTTGTGACAGTATAATGGAAAGTGTTAACCTTCCTAAAGGATTGATTAGTTATACTAGTGAAGATCATATCGAGAAAAAAGAGAAGTTTAAATTTACTCCAAGATTAAAAGGGTATGTTGCGGTACTTGTTATTTTAATAGGTGTTTTAGTTGGTATGTTGTTCTTAAGAAATAGTGTTGAAGCTAATGTTTTAAGATTACCAGGTCAATTATTTGAACATAAGGAAAATAATATTATAAGTAATGTTTACACTTTTAAAGTAGTAAATAAAACTTCAGAAGATATTGAAAATGTTAAGTTTAAATTAATATCTCACGAAGGAACCATTAAATTGGTTAGTCATGATGTTTTTACGGTTCCAGCTCAAGGATTGTCTGAAGGAACCTTATTTATTGAAGTAAAAGCTAATTTATTAAAAGACGATAAAGAGCGAATACATATTGGTATTTATAGTGGAGCTATTTTAATAGAGTCTACTTCCACATCATTTTTAGGGCCAAGAAGTTATCGTTAACTAATTTAAAATTACCTGTAAATACAGGGTAGTCATATGAAAATAAACTGGGGAACAGGAATAGTAATTGCGTTTATTCTTTTTATAGGCTTCATTATGTATATGGTCGTTACCATGATGTCTGGAGATAAATATAGTCACGATTTAGTTACTGAAGAATACTATAAAAAAGAAATTAACTATCAAGAAGAAATTGATGCAGAAAAAAACGCTCAATTACTTTCAGAAAATATTAAAGTTAAAACAAGCTTAAAAGGTGTTGAAATAATATTTCCAAAAGATTTAAATTTCGAAAATATTGAAGGGAGTATTTCATTTTACAGACCTTCTAGTAAAAAGTTAGATTTCAGTTTTCCAATAGAACTTAGCAGTCATTCACTTTTAATACCTGATGATAAAGTTTTAGAAGGAAGTTGGGGTATTACCATAGTTTGGAAGTATGAAGGTGTGAACTATATGTTTAAAGATAAAATAGTTTACTAAGTGCTTTTTTCGGCGCTCATATTTGGTCTTTTAGGGAGTTTTCATTGTATCGGTATGTGTGGTCCAATCGCATTTATGTTACCCGTAGATCGTAATAATAGGGCTCGTCGAATAAGTCAAATATTTTTATATCATTTTGGGAGAATATTGACTTATAGCCTTATAGGATTGATTTTTGGGTTTTTAGGGAATAGCTTTTACCTGTTTGGAATTCAACAATATTTATCAATTACTATTGGAATAATTATGATAATAATTGTTCTAATCCCTTACAGAACTTTTAATAAATATAACTTTTCAAAACCTTTATATAAAGTAATTTCAAAAGTGAAATCTGCTTTAGGTAAAGAGTTAAAAAAGAAAACATCGGATACCTTTTTAACTATTGGATTTCTTAATGGTTTTTTACCCTGTGGCTTGGTTTATATGGCCTTGTTTGGCGCTTTAGCAACTGGTAATGCTTGGCAGGGAAGCTTATATATGTTTTTGTTTGGTTTGGGAACCATACCTTTAATGACCACTGCAATTTATTTCGGAAATTTTCTAACCGGAAAAGTAAGAGGTTATATTACCAAAGCGATTCCAGTTATTGTCGTATTAATGGGAATGTTGTTTATCCTTAGAGGTTTAGGATTGGGTATTCCTTATGTATCTCCATTACCAGCATCACAAGAAATAAATGCAGATTACGAATGTGATTAGTTTGTAGTTTTTCTTTGTTCTGAAAGCACGAAAATGTGTATTTTTAATCTTCTAAAAAATAATAAAATGAAAACGATATTAGGAATTGGATCACGTATCAATCATTCAGAATTTGGAAAAGGAGTGGTTACTAATGTAACTTCAGATATGTATTGGGTTACCTTTTTAGACAATGGTTTAGAAACGATACCTGTAAATGATGAGTTTGAAATTATAGACGCTGTTAAAAATGAAGTTGATACGGTTAGTTTTTCTGAAGTTGAAGATAGCCTTCGATCCATTTTAAAAAAATGGAGTGATGCTAGTGAAATAATTCCAATTGCAGATAAATGGCGAGGCGGGAACATGGTTTTAAACCCGAAGGATAGTAACCTTTCAAATAAAGAAATTCCGATCAATACATTTTTTCATAAAATAGTAATGCTTCGTGATCGCATACGGGTTATGGAACAAAAGATTAATTCTAATAAAAATTTAGACGATCAAGAAAAAGTAGATTTACAACAATATATTACTCGTTGTTATGGAAGTTTAACTACATTTAATGTGCTTTTTAAAAATAGCTCACAGAGTTTTAAAGGAGATAGTTCAAAAAAATAAAAATTATATACCAGATTAAAAATATTATGGAAGAAAATCAACCAGTAAATACTCAGCTTTTAGTTAGTCATTTAGAGAGTGATGCAAAAGTGGCATTTTATAAAAAAACCTATACACATTTAGCATTGGCTGTTTTAATGTTTGTGTTAGTGGAAACTATATTCTTTCAAATCCCACCTTTATTAGAGTTTGCACTTTCATTAACTCAAGGGTGGACTTGGTTGTTAATGCTTGGAGGGTTTATGTTAGTTACTAATTATGCCGAAAAAATGGCATTATCTACTCACGATAAAAACAAGCAATATTTAGCTTTGTTACTTTATGTAATTGCTGAAGCCTTTATATTTATTCCGTTAATATTTATTTCCATGATGGTTGCTGAAGATGGCGGAATGGAAATATTAAATCAAGCTGCGATACTAACATTGTCAATGTTTTCTGGGTTATCAGCTGTTGTTTTACTAACTAAAAAAGATTTTTCATTTTTAAAATCTGCTTTAGCAATTGGTTTTTTTATTGCATTAGGCCTTATTATTGCCGGAACCTTATTCGGATTTAATTTAGGTCTTTGGTTTAGTGTCGGTATGATTATTTTAGCATCTGGTTCTATATTATATCAAACCTCTAATATGGTTCACAGATATAGCGAAGATCAATATGTAGCAGCATCATTAGGTTTGTTTGCTTCATTAATGCTGCTTTTTTGGTACATACTTAGTATTCTTAATAGAAGTTAAGCTGTCATTTTAAATTCAAACACAATAGAACTTATATTTTAAAGTTTGTTTAGTATCGTTTTCTAGTTTAATTAAAATTTAACAGTTGATGCTACTACTTCAATCCTATGATAATTATAATTGGCTAGCACCTTATGGTTACGCTATTATTTTATTTGGCTTTGTGTTATATCTATTTCGTGTTTTTGAAAATATATATGCAAATCAATTTAATAAGCCGTTTATTCGAAATTATGTAGTTTACAAGAAACTAACGGATGTTCAAAAGTCAATACTAAATAAAGACTTTTCTTTTTATAGACAACTGTCATTAAAACACCAACGGCAGTTTGAACATCGAGTTGCTTCGTTTATTTCAGAAAAAGAATTTGTTGGAAGAGATAATCTACTAGTAACAGAAAGAATGAAAATTCTGGTTTCAGCTATAGGTTGTATGATTAGTTTTGGAAGGAAAAATTATAGTTTCACGTTAATCGATTTTATTTTAATTTATCCCGAAGAATTTTATAGTACTATAAATGATGCATACCATAAAGGAGAGTTTAATCCAAAAAATAGAGCGCTAGTTTTGTCTTGGAAACATTTTGAAAATGGATATCAAATTACAAACGACAACAGGAATTTAGGGATTCATGAGTATATGCATGCGATGCATTTAGAGTCTAAACAAGGAAGTGATATTGATTCTGATAGGTTTTCAAGACAGTTTCAAAATATTTTGCAACAATTGACAAAACAGGAAATGAAAGATAAATTAATTTCTACAAAATATTTTAGAGATTATGCTTTTACAAATCAGTATGAATTTATGGCAGTAATTACGGAGTATTTTTTTGAATCTCCTGAAGAGTTTAAAATGCTATTCCCAGATCTTTATGAGTATACTAAAAAGATCTTAAATTTTAATTTTGCTGGGTATTAAAAAAGGTCAATCAACTTATGATCAACCTTTTTCTCGATAATTCCTTATGTAAATACTTATAAATATTACTCTTATTTTAGAAGATTGTTTAAACCTACAATGGTTTCAGTTGGATTTTCTGAACGAAAAATATAACTCCCAGCAACCAATACATCTGCTCCTGAATCTGCTAATTTTTTAGCGTTTTTATTAGTAACTCCTCCGTCTATTTGGATAAGGGTAGAAGCATTCTTTTTAGTAATCATTTCCTTAAGTTTTTCAACTTTAGCATACGTGTTTTCAATAAAACTCTGACCTCCAAAACCTGGATTTACACTCATAATACAAACTAGATCAATATCGTTGATAGTGTCTTCAAGTAAGTTAATATTGGTGTGTGGGTTTAATGCAACACCAGCTTTCATACCTTCCGCTTTTATTGCTTGTAAAGTTCTATGTAAATGTGTGCAAGCTTCATAATGTACCGTTAAGTAATTAACTCCTAAATCGGCAAAAGTTTTTATATAACGATCTGGATCAACAATCATTAAATGTGCATCTAAAGTCTTTGTTGCGTGCTTAGCAATACTTTTAATAATTGGCATCCCAAATGAGATGTTAGGTACAAAAACACCGTCCATTACATCTAAATGAAACCAATGGGCATCACTTTGGTTGATCATTTCAACATCACGTTGTAAGTTTCCAAAATCTGCAGCTAAAATAGATGGGGCAATTAGTGTTTTACTCATAGTTGGCCCACAAAAGCGGGTATTTGTTAAGTTAGAAAAATAGTTCCACAAAAGTAATAAAATTTTGAGGATAACATAGGGATATAATATTCTGAATAAAGTAACTAAAAGAAAAAACCTCCGGTAATCAGCCGAAGGTCATTCATCAATCAAAAAACGAACAGTATGAGATTCTCATTTTCATGAGATATACTGTAAGTTACTGTTAGGGGTTTATCCCAAATATGTTTTCAAGATTTTAGATCTTGTTGTATGCTTTAATCGTCTAATTGCTTTTTCTTTAATTTGTCTTACACGTTCCCGAGTAAGGTCAAAAGTTTCGCCAATTTCTTCAAGAGTCATTGGATGTTGGTCTCCTAAACCAAAATACAAACGAACTACATCAGCCTCACGAGGAGTTAATGTTTCTAGTGCTCTTTCGATTTCTGTACGTAATGATTCGTGTAATAAATTTCTATCTGGATTTGGAGATTCCCCACTACGTAATACATCGTATAAGTTAGAATCTTCTCCTTCAACTAATGGAGCATCCATTGATACGTGACGTCCAGAGTTTTTCATAGACTCTTTTACATCATTAATTGTCATATCCAATTCTTTTGCAATTTCTTCTGCAGAAGGTGGACGTTCATGAGCTTGCTCTAAATAAGCAAACATCTTGTTGATTTTATTAATGCTACCAATTTTATTTAAAGGTAAACGTACAATACGAGATTGTTCTGCTAATGCCTGTAAGATAGATTGACGAATCCACCAAACAGCATAAGAGATAAACTTAAATCCACGAGTTTCATCAAAACGTTGAGCAGCTTTTATAAGCCCTAAATTACCTTCGTTAATAAGATCTGGAAGTGTTAATCCTTGGTTTTGGTATTGCTTAGCTACCGATACAACAAAACGTAAATTAGCCTTTGTCAATTTCTCTAAAGCAAGTTGATCTCCTGCTTTAATACGTTGTGCTAATTCAACTTCTTCGTCTGCGGTAATTAAGTCAACTTTTCCAATTTCTTGTAGATATTTATCTAGGGAAGCGGTTTCACGATTGGTAACCTGCTTGGTAATTTTAAGTTGTCTCATTTAGTATATTTAAGTTAAATATTTTTCTTGCCTATTGTGTTATACGTAATAGAGATGCAAAAAGTTACAAAAGGTTGTGATTTTTCTTAAAATATTTTAAAATGAATAAAAAAACCTCCAAAATGATTTCTCAAATTGGAAGTTTTAATGTGTTTAAAAAATAGATTAATTATCTTCTATTATCTCTTCCTCGGTTATCTCTACCTCTGTCATTTCTGTCATTACGCTCACGTGGTGGACGTTCAACAAATCCTTCTGGTTTTGGTAAAATAGCTTTACGAGAGACTTTTTCTTTACGAGTACGTTTGTCTATACCGAAGTATTTTACATCAAAAACGTCTCCCATTTTCACCACATCGGATACATTTTCTGTGCGCTCCCAAGCTAATTCAGAAACGTGTAATAATACTTCGTTTCCTGGTGCATCCAAATATTCAACAACAGCACCGAAGTCTAGCATCTTAATTACTTTTACTTCGTAAATGCTATCAACTACAGGCTTAAATAAAATAGAATCTATTTTTGCCATTACAGCATCAATACCTTCTCTTCCAACACCTAATATTTCAACAATACCTTCTTCAGTTACTGGATCTTCGTTAATAACGATCGTAGTCTCAGTTTCCTTTTGCATTTCCTGAATCACTTTTCCACCAGGTCCAATTAAGGCTCCAATAAATTCGTTAGGAACACGTCTTGTTACCATAGTAGGAGCATGATCTTTAACATCTGCATTTGGTGTAGCAATGGTATCAGTCAATTTCTCTAAGATATGTAAACGACCATTACGAGCTTGTTTTAGTGCATTCACTAAAATTTCGTATGACAATCCTTTTACTTTTATATCCATTTGACAAGCGGTGATACCGTCTGCAGTACCTGTTACTTTAAAATCCATATCTCCTAAGTGATCTTCATCACCTAAAATATCAGATAATACAGCATAGTTTCCAGATTCTGCATCAGAAATTAATCCCATTGCAATACCAGAAACTGGTTTTTTCATTTGCACACCAGCATCCATAAGTGCCATAGTACCAGAACAAACTGTTGCCATAGAAGACGAACCGTTAGATTCTAATACTTCAGATACTATTCTTACTGTATAAGGACAGTCTGCAGGAATCATTCCTTTTAAAGCACGTTGCGCTAAGTTACCGTGTCCAACTTCTCTACGAGATGTTCCACGAATAGGTCTTGCTTCACCTGTACAAAAAGGAGGGAAGTTATAATGTAAATAGAAGTTTTCTTCACCTTCGTAAGATGGCATATCTATTTTGTTTGCATCTCTAGAAGTTCCTAAAGTTACTGTCGCTAAAGCTTGAGTTTCTCCACGAGTAAAGATGGAAGAACCGTGAGTCGATGGTAAATAATCAACTTCACACCAGATTGGTCTAATCTCGTCAGTCTTACGACCATCTAAACGTAAACCTTCATTTAAGGTTAAATCTCTAATCGCAGCTTTTTCAGCTTTGCGGTAATAATCAGAAACTAAACCACCGTAGTCTGATAATTCTTCTTCAGAAAACGTTGCTTTAATATCTTCTTTTATTTGTTTAAATGCAGCAGTTCTTTCATGTTTAGCAGATCCAGCTTTTGCAATAGCATACACTTTATCGTAAGCCATGTCATGAACTTTCTTCATTAAATCTTCTTCTACTCTTTCGCCTTCATATTCACGAACTTCTTTCTTTCCGAATGCTTCAGCAAGTCTAAGTTGAGCAGCACATTGAATTTTAATCGCTTCGTGTGCAAACTTAATAGCATCCGCCATTTCGTCTTCAGAAATCTCATCCATTTCACCTTCTACCATCATTACTGAATCGGCAGAAGCACCAATCATCATATCTAAATCAGATTCTGCTAATTGAGCACGTGTTGGGTTGATTACAAACTCACCATTTACACGACCAACTCTAGCTTCAGAGATAGCACATTCAAAAGGGAAATCTGATAATTGAATTGCAGCAGAAGCAGCTAATCCTGCCATTGCATCTGGCATAACATCATCGTCATGAGACATTAATTGAATCATCACTTGTGTTTCTGCAGTATAATCTTTTGGGAATAATGGACGTAATACACGATCCACTAAACGCATTGTTAATACTTCACCGTCACTTGGTCTTGCTTCTCTTTTAAAGAAACCTCCTGGGTAACGACCAGCAGCAGCAAATTTTTCTCTGTAATCTACTGTTAATGGTAGAAAACCAAGATCTTTTTGTTCGTAATTGGAAACAACTGTACATAATAACATACATTTTCCAGATTGCACAACAACGCTACCATGAGCTTGTTTTGCTAATTTTCCAGTTTCGATAGAAATTTCTCTACCGTCCCCAAGGTCAATGACCTCTCTAAATACTTTTGGAATCATAAATTTTTTAATTGTGCGCTATAAAATTTAGCGCAGTTAACAATGGTCAATATTCGCATCTACGAATAAAGTTGTTGTGTTGTGTGTAGTTGACCAATGAAAAACCTACTAGGTAGCTTTTCTGTGTAAATACCTACTAAGGCAGGTACCTTAAAATTTAGTGTAAAGATTTTATTTTACACTTTCTCCTTTAATGTGGAGATACCTGATAAATCAGGTATTAAAAAAGGGAGCACAAGGCTCCCAATAATATTACTTACGTAAATTCAATTCTTTAACAATTGCACGATATCTCATAATATCTTTTTTCATAAGATAATTTAAAAGAGATCGTCTTTTACCTACTAACATTACCAAAGAACGTTCAGTGTTGTAATCCTTGTGGTTTTTTCTTAGGTGTTGAGTTAAATGCTCGATACGGTAGGTGAATAAAGCGATTTGCCCTTCAGGTGTTCCAGAGTCTTTTTCAGACTTACCGTGTTTTTTGAAAATTTTTCCTTTTTCTTCTGGTGATAAATACATGCCAATATTGGTTTAATGATTTTTATGTACAGATTACCGCTATGGTAATCAGGCGGCAAAGATATTGATTTTCTGTAAAATAGCGAATAGAATTTTGCTTTATTTTAATGAGCGAAAATTAAACCTTTTTCATTATTAAAAGTCTTAACAATTTAGATTATAATGTTTTAGAATAATAAATCAATAATCATTAACGTTATTAGAATCTGAAGCACAACTACCTAACTTTAAATTTAATTATTATGAAAACCATCGCTCCCAAAGTGATTATGTTATGTTCTATGTTTTTAATTTTTTTTACAAGCTGTGAAACTGACGAAACGGACAACCTTGAAACCAATTATTCTGAAGAAGATAACTCCAAAGCTGCAAAAGCAGATAATGTAATAGAGGGAACTCTTAATATTATGGAACAAGCCTTCGAAGAAAATGAAGGTTTATCCAGGCAAAACTCCTCCTCTTTATTTCCAGAATGTACTACCATTACTATTGTTTTAAATGGAGATGGAGGAACCATTACTGTTAATTTTGGAGAATCCTGTACCTTAAACAACGGAAGTGTTGTTTCTGGAAAAATTATTTTAGAGTACGGCGCTTTTATTGGCGGCACACGAACGATTAATTACACTTTTGAAAACTATTATTATAATAATAATGGAGTTAATGGAGGTGGAGAAATATTTAGAGAAATTGCCAATGATAATGGAAACCCACAATCTACAGTAAACGAAACCATTGTCGTAAGTTTTCCAAATACAAATATCACAGCTACAAGGGTAGGTTTAAGGATTTCTGAATGGGTTGAAGGAGTTTTTAGTGGAACCTGGACAGATAATGTATATTACGTTACTGGAAATTGGAATACTACTTTTACTAACGGATTTCATAGATCTGGAAATGTAACAGAAAAACTAGTTCGCAGATTATCTTGTGCATATATAGAAAGTGGAACTATATATTTTGAACAGCAAAGCTTAACTGCAGAATTAGATTTTGGAGCGGGTACTTGTGACAATGAAGCAATACTTACTATTGATGGACAAGAGATTCTTATTATTATGTAAAAAGAACAATAATATAGCTTAAAAAAAAATGCTGCTCAATGAGCAGCATTTTTTTTTAAGCTATATTGTCTCTAAGTGGACGATTTAATATTAAATCGATATATAGATTCACTTTGGATTTTAAATCTTTTCTATGAGTAATGAAATCTAAAAAGCCGTGTTCTTGTAAAAATTCTGCTCTTTGGAAACCTTCTGGTAATTCTTTACCAGTTGTGTCTCTAACAACACGAGGTCCAGCAAAAGCAACTAATGCTCCTGGTTCACTAATATTAATGTCTCCTAGCATAGCGAAAGATGCTGTAGTCCCTCCAGTTGTAGGGTCTGTACAAAGAGAGATATAAGGTATTTTTGCTTCAGCAAGTTGTGCTAGTTTAGCTGAAGTTTTGGCTAATTGCATTAAAGACAAAGCAGCTTCCATCATTCTAGCTCCACCACTTTTTGAAATAATCATAAAAGGTAATTTCTGATTAATAGCATAACCAGCAGCTCGAGCAATTTTTTCTCCAACAACACTACCCATAGACCCGCCAATAAAACTAAAGTCCATACAAGCAATTACGATGTCTTTACCCATAGACTCTCCAACGGCAGTTCGAACTGCGTCATTTAGCTTGGTTTTTTCTTTAGCGTCTTTTAAACGATCTGTATATTTTTTAGTATCCGTAAATTTTAAAGGATCTTTTGATGTTAACTTAGGATTTAGCTCTTTGTATTTTCCGTCGAATAAGATATCGAAATACTCATTACTTCCAATTCTTACATGATAGCCGTCTTCAGGGCTTACATAAAAATTTCTCTCTAATTGTTCGGTGTCTACTATTTTTCCAGTAGGAGACTTATACCAAAGCCCTTTTGGGACATCTTTTTTATGTTCTGTAGGGGTTTGAATCCCTTTTTTTGTTCTTTTAAACCAACTCATAGTTTGTAAGGTTTTACATTTTTTTAAAAAGCTATTTGTCTATAAAATGTTGGGCAATGTATTAAATATTAAACAAAAGCCAACTTGCAAATGCTAAAAAATGAATTTATAAGGTATTTATGTTGTTAAGATCTTCAAAAGCTTGTATTAATCTTTTCTTGAAAGTAGCTTCGCCTTCACGGAGCCATTTTCTTGGATCATAGTATTTTTTATTTGGTAATTCATCCCCATCAGGGTTTCCAATTTGGGTTCTTAAGTATTCCATGTTGTTTTTCATATAATCACGAACACCTTCAGTAAATGCAAATTGCATATCGGTATCTATATTCATTTTTATAACACCATAACCAATTGCTTCACGAATTTCTTCTAATGTTGAACCACTTCCTCCATGAAATACAAAATCGATTGGATTGTTTCCAGTATTATATTTTTTCTGAACGAATTCTTGTGAATTTTTTAATATAATAGGAGTCAATTCAACATTTCCTGGTTTGTAAACTCCATGAACATTCCCGAAAGCTGCAGCGATTGTAAATTGATCGCTTACTTTCATTAATTCTTCATAAGCGTATGCTACTTCTTCTGGTTGGGTATAAAGTTTTGATGAATCTACATCACTATTGTCTACGCCATCTTCTTCTCCTCCTGTTATACCTAATTCTATTTCGAGAGTCATGCCTATTTTAGACATTCTCTCTAAGTATCTTTTACAAATTTCAATATTTTCTTCAATAGGTTCTTCAGATAGATCAATCATATGTGAACTATAAAGAGGAGATCCTGTTTGCTTGAAGTGTTCTTCGCCAGCATCTAATAACCCATCAATCCAAGGCAATAGTTTTTTTGCACAATGATCGGTATGGAGAATAACGGTTGCTCCATAAATTTTAGCTAGCTCATGAACATGTTTTGCGCCTGCAACACCTCCAGCAATAGCAGCTTTGTGATTTTCATTGCTAAGTCCTTTTCCGGCATTAAAATGAGCTCCTCCATTAGAAAATTGAATAATTACAGGTGAGTTTAATTCAGCTGCAGTTTCTAATACAGTATTGATAGTGCTTGATCCTGTAACATTTACTGCAGGTAAAGCAAATCCCTTTTCCTTAGCAAATTGATGTATTTTCTGGACCTCTTTACCGGTAGCAATACCTGGTTTGATAGAATGACTCATAGTAGTAATTTTAGACAACAAAAATAATAAAATTTAATGATTTAAAATGGATAGTTGATTCCAATATTATAAACTGCATTTCCGAAATTATAATCTTTGAACCATCTATTTCCTTTTTGATAAAAGGGATCATATGTTTTAAAACCTATATCTAATCTAAAAACAAAAAAACCAAAATCATAACGCAAGCCAAACCCAGATGAAACAGCAATTTCTTCAAGGTCTTTTATGCTAGTAAAGGTTTTTGCAGGATCGGTAATATTGTCTAAAGCATTCCAAATGTTACCAGCATCAACAAATAATGCTCCATTAAAATCTCCAAATAGTTTAAAACGATATTCTCCATTTAGTGTTATTTTAAAATTAGCTTCATTAAAATCTAAAACACCTCCACTACTTCCTGGCCCAAGTTCATATGCTTGCCAACCTCTATTGTCATTGCTTCCACCTGCGAAATAACTTCGGGTAAAAGGTATACTGGTACTATTGCCATAAGGAATAGCGATCCCCATAAAACTTCTAAATGCTAATTTATTTTGATAATTTAAATCCCAATGTTTTATATATTCTGCTTCTGCTTTTATATACTGTGAATATGCAACATCACCAATAACATAACTCCCTAAAGTATCTTTTTCTGCTCCAAGTGCTTTAGCAATTTCATTAGTTAGTAATCCCGCAGATTCAACTTTCCAACGTATTCTGTAAAATGAATTGTCTTTATTGTTTTGTCTAGTATCTCGAGTCCAAGAATAATTCATTGCGAATATTAAGTTGTTTTCAGTCAACCTATTTTGCCTTTCTGCGATACTTAACACTTCATTTTGATCCTCCTCACTTAAACCCAACTCATTATTTTCGCCTAATGCAAGTCTAATAAAAGAATTTGTTTCTTCGGGTATTATAAGTTGTTGATTTTCTGAATCTTCAAATTCATATTCAGAGTCTACAGCAATATCATTTAAGCTATTGTACGAGCTTGTATAAACATTGTAATAATTTTCAGGATTAAGATTTCTTACAAACTGAATGTTTAATAAATCTAAATGATTGGTTCTAATGGCTTTTGGTTTCCATCGATAATTATAAATTAAGTTGATGTTTTGACGGTCTAATCCAATATTGTTTTGATTTGTAAATCCAACAGTAGCAGAAGTAGTTGGTGACATAGATTTTGGAATAAATCGATCTATTTTTATTGGAAAAATAATTCTTGGAAATATTAATGTCATATCAGCACCAATGTCTGAATTGTTGAAAAATCGACTATTACTATCTCCAGCATCTTTAGAAGATCCGACTCTACCTTTAGCTGAAATTTCTAATATTTCTGCTCTTCTAAAAACATTTCTAATAGAAAAAGAAGCTTTAAACCCTATACCAAACTGTTGTATTGTTGAGGTAAAAGCATCAAGATCTAATCCTAATGAATATTTTTTACGAGAGGTTAATAATATGGTAGCTATAAGATCTGTTCCTGTGGAATCTTTAGGGTCTTCGATATAGGATATCTTCGGGTATTTAAATATTTTTAAATCACTAATTTGTTTGTAAGTTAAACTTCGTTCAGAATCTTTAAATGTTTTTCCGGGTGAAATGGCTATTGCATCGGTAATCGCTTTAGGGAAAAATTTAAGTTTTTCATAACTATAAAGATGATACCCATTAAAAAAAGCAGAATCTAATATGGTTTCATTTCTGTTTTTATAATTATAGTCAGTTACTATTTTAACATCACTAATTCTATGGATTTTAAAAGGTTCTGTGCGTACTGTATCGTTTTCTCTTATTTTTCTATCTGAAATTTTGTAAATAATATTTACTTTATGACTAGTTTTAACAGAATCTGCTTCAAACTCTATATAACTTTGGTCAAAATAAAATAATCCAGAGTTTCTGAAGTTTTGAGAAATTCGTTCTCTCTCATTATTAAAATCATTTGATGAATATTGATTTTCTTTTACAATTAATGATTTGTCCTTAATTGTTTGAAATAATGAATCTACTACAGGAGAGCTTAATTCTTCTTCTATGGTTCCAATTATATAGGGTTTGTATTTTTTTATATAATAAGTAATTGAAGCTCTTTTGTTTTCAGTAGTATCAATTTTGTAGCTTGATTTAGTATTGAACCATCCAAAACTCGCATAATAACTATTAATGTATTGGATGTTTTTCTTTATTTTTTTTTCATCAATAATTGTAGGCTCATTTCCAACTTTTTGGATCCATTTATTAAATCCTGAATAACTAGAAGCTATTTTATCTACTTGTTTTTTTGAGTAGATGTTATTCATTCTTTTTTCTCTGTTAGGCTTATTATGTTGCCATTTTTGAAAAGTAGAATCCGGTTGTAGATCTGCGAGGTTATAAAAATATAGGCTTAATGGAATTCCAATAACCTTTTTGTTGGGTTGTTGGAACAATAAACTTTTAACTTTAAAATCATTATTAACAGTGCTGTCAATAATAATTGTGTTCTTAGTAAGGAGGTGTTTGTCTTTTGGAATATGTTTTACTGCATCACAAGAAACAATTAATATAATTAATCCTAAAAATAATGATATTTTTGTGAGGGTTTGGGTCAAGTTCCTAAATTTTATAACATCAAAAATACATGATTTTGGTCAGCAAAAGTCAAATAAAATTAATAACAAGTTTACAGCAAAAAAAGTACCGAAATAAATTGGAATTATTTGTTGCCGAAGGGCCAAAAGTTATTAAAGAGTTAATAACTGCTAAACTCCAATTACACTCTTTATATTCGACTGTAGATGGGTTGTTTGAAAACGAAAACGTTCAGTTAATTTCAGAAAAAGAACTTTCAAAAATTAGTTCTTTAAAAAATGCTAATAATTCGTTAGCGGTTTTTAAAATTCCTAATAAAAAGACCTATGTTGAAAATGGAATAACGGTAGTGTTAGATTCTATTCAAGACCCCGGTAATTTAGGAACTATTATTAGATTATGTGATTGGTTTGATGTTGCAAATTTAATATGTTCATTAAATACAGTTGATTGCTTTAACCCTAAAGTTATTCAGGCCACTATGGGTTCTATTGTTAGAGTTAATATTATGTATACAGATATTGAAGAATTTCTTACGAAAAGTAAATTTCCAGTTTATGTAGGGGCTATGGACGGGGAAAATATCTACAAAAAGGATTTGCCAGATAACGCTATAATTGTAGTTGGAAATGAAGCAAATGGTGTTTCAACTAAAATTATGGATCTTGCTAATAATAAAATTGCAATCCCACAATTTGGTATTAATCAAGAAACTGAAAGTTTAAATGTAGCAACAGCTACCGCAATAATTTTAAGCGAATTTAAAAGAATTACTGTATCGTAAAATTGATAAAAACTGTTCTTGTTGACATTTTTTCAATATTACCAGTCCATCCACTATTTGGATTATTATCTCTAACCAATTCATCATTCATTCCAAAAACACCACGAATGGATGGTGTAAATTTGAAATAAAATAAATAAAAATCGATTCCAAAACCTAATTCATAGTTGTAGTTAGAACTCGTAGATCTAAATTGCCCAGTTTCATTATCTTCTGGATTGTCTTCGTTACTTGCTAAATTAAATGATGTCGAAAAACCACCTATAATAAATGGCTTTATATTATTAAGTCTTTTTGTAGATACCTTTAATAATAAAGGAATATGTATGTAGGTTGCTTTTACTTCTCTTAAATTATCTCTTGCCTCTTCATAACCAGGAAATAAAAGGTTTCTTGTAGTAAAACTAAGGCCCGGTTCTAATCTTAAATCAAGATAATTATTAATACGTAAATTACCTAAAAGGCCAACGTTAAATCCTGTTTCTCCTGTTACTAGGACGTCTGTATTATCACCTTGAGTTTGTTCTTTGTAATCAAAGTTGTAAGAATAATTATTGAAGCCTAAAAAATAACCCCAAGAAAGAGTTCTCATGTCATTGTTTTCGCGATTCAATAATCTTTCTTTACTAAATAACTGTGCATTTGCACTTTGAGCAAACAGTAATAAGATAAATACAAAAAATAGTTTTTTCATAATTATTTGGTGGCGGTATAAATTGTTGCAACGCCAAAAGTTTGTGGTTTGTTAATCACATTTATAAACCCAATTTTCCGTAAAATATTGTTAAGTTTTTCACCATAAGGAAAAACAGAGGCACTTTCGCTTAAATAACTGTAAGCAACTTTGTCTTTTGAAAATAATTTTCCGATTAAAGGAAGTAGGATTTTTGAATGAAATTGATAGCCTTGTTTAAATGGAAACTTAGTAGGAACAGAAGTTTCTAAAATTATAAATAAACCATTAGGCTTTAAAACCCTTAGTATTTCTGACAAACCTTTCTCTAGGTTTTCAAAATTTCTAATACCGAATGAAACTGTTATGGCATCAAACTTATTATCCTTAAAAGGTAATGCTTCCGAATCTCCTTTAATAAATTCAACATTATCTTTTAATACGGTATCAGCAACTTTTTTTCTAGCTACCGAAAGCATTCCTTCAGATAAATCTAATCCAATAATTTTTGTTGCCGAAGTTTTTTCAGCAAACTTAATAGCCAAATCACCAGTTCCAGTGGCAATGTCTAGGATGCTTTCAGGCTGATGTTCGATAATGGTTGCTAAAACTTTTTTACGCCATTTAATATCTGTTCCAAAAGAAATTACACGATTAAGACCGTCATAATTCTCCGAAATAGTATCGAACATTTGTTCTACTTGCTCTTTTTTATTAAGAGTAGAATCTTTATAAGGTGTTACTTTTTTATCTGTTGTCATAACGGCTGCAAAATTACATATTTTTTACTATTTGTTTAGTAGGATTGTGTGAAAATAGATTTCTGATTTTCAAACAGTTATTTTTATTTTATTTATATACATTTGTGCTACTATTAGTTCATCAATTTATTATGAAAATTATAATTGCAGGAGCTGGTGAGGTTGGATTTCATTTAGCCAAACTTCTTTCTTTTGAGTCACAAGATATTATTTTAATAGATACTAATAGAGAGTCTTTAGCGTATGCTAGTTCTCATTTAGATATTAGAGTTGTGCGTGGAAATGCCACTTCTATATCGATATTAAAAGAAGCCAATGTTCAAAATACAGATTTGTTAATTGGAGTAACCTCGAGTGAAACAACTAACATTACTACCTGTGTATTGGCGAAGCAATTAGGTGCTAAGCATACAATTGCTAGAATTACAAATACAGAGTTTATTCATAATAAAGATGAAGTTGGTTTTGAAAAAATTGGAATTGATGAATTAATTTCTCCAGAATCACTTGCTGCAAAAGAAATTGCACTCTTATTAAACCAGAGTGCATTTAACGATACGTTTGAGTTTGAAGATGGAGCCTTGTTAATGATTGGGCTTATTCTTTCCCGTACTACAGCTTTTGTTGGAAAAACGGTTAAGGAAGTTGCTAAATTATATCCAAATTTAGAATATATGCCAATAGCAATTCAACGCTATGCAACTCAATATACATTAATACCACGAGGCGATACGCAATTTAAGGAAGGTGATCAGGTTTATTTTACAACTACCCAATTAGGTATAGATGAGATTTACAGATTAACCGGAAAAGTAAAAGTTGAAATAAAAAACGTAATGATTCTTGGTGGAAGTAAAATTGGTACTAAAACAGCAAAAGATTTATGTAAACAAAGTTTTAATGTAAAACTAGTAGAAAAAGGAAAAGAAAAAGCTTTTGAAATAGCAGATGCATTGCCAGATTGTTTGGTAATACAAGGTGATGGAAGAGATGTAGATTTGTTAGATGAAGAACAAATAAGCGATATGGATGCGTTTATTGCGGTAACCGGAAACAGTGAAACTAACATCATGTCATGTTTAGTTGCAAAATCTAAAGGTGTTAAAAAAACAATAGCTTTAGTTGAAAACATGGATTATTTTCAGCTCTCACATTCTATTGGAATTGACACCCTTATTAATAAAAAATTACTTGCTGCTAATAATATTTTTAGATATATCCGAAAAGGTGAAATTGTAGCTATGACTAAGCTTAATAATATGAATGCAGAAATATTAGAGTTTTTAGTAACTTCTACCTCTAGGGTTTGCAATCAATTAATTAAGAAAATAGATTTTCCTCGTTCAGCAATAATAGGAGGAATTGTAAGGAACGGAAAAGGGATAATTGCTCTTGGAGATTTTACAATTATAGATGGTGATAGGGTAGTGGTTTGTTGTCTTCCTCAGTCTATTAAAAAAGTAGAAAAACTTTTCGTCTAATGAGTTCGTTTGTAAAACTCAATTATAAAATTATTTTCCATTTAATGGGCTTGCTTATCTGTGTGAACGGAGGGTTTATGCTTTTAGCTACTGGTGTAAGTTTTTATTATAAAGATGGAGTAGGTGTTGAAATGCTAGAAGCAAGTATTATAACTATTTTTATTGGGGGAATTATCATGTTTGTTACAAGAAATAAACGAAAAGAACTTCAAAAAAGAGATGGGTATGTAATTGTTACTTTTGGTTGGATCTTTATGTCATTGGCAGGAACCTTACCTTATCTTATTACCGGCGCTATTCCTAGCTTTACCAATGCTTTCTTTGAAACAATGAGTGGATATACCACAACGGGTGCTTCCATTTTAAATGATATAGAAAGTATCCCTTATGGCGTATTATTTTGGAGAAGTATTACGCATTGGATAGGAGGGATGGGGATTATAGTATTAGCGATTGCTATATTACCATTATTAGGAATTGGAGGAATGGAATTATTTGCAGCTGAAGCTCCAGGTCCTAGTAGTGATAAACTACATCCTAGAATAACAGATACTGCAAAAAGATTATGGTTGATTTATGTAGGTTATACCGTAGCGGAAACCATATTACTAAAGTTAGCTGGAATGAGTATGTTTGATGCTGTTAATCATTCGTTAAGTACTTTAAGTACGGGTGGTTTTTCAACAAAAAATGCAAGCATGGCTTATTGGAATGATAAACCTTTAATACAGTATATCGTTATTGTTTTTATGTTTTTAGCGGGAACTAATTTCGTGTTAAGTTATTTTGCATTTAAAACGAAGTTTAGCAAGATTTTACGAGATGAAGAGTTTAAGTTTTACGCTATTTCTATTGTTGTTTTTACAATAATGGCTTCTTTAATTATTTATTTTCAAACAGATATTACCCAATCAACAGTAGATCACCCTATGGTTTGGGGAAGGTATGAGAGTGGCCTGCGGCATAGTGCATTTCAAGTATTAGCAATTATAACAACTACTGGTTTTGTAAGTGCAGATTATACCTTGTGGACTCCTTTTTTAACGGTATTCTTTTTTGGACTTATGTTTTTGGGTGGATCTGCAGGATCGACTTCTGGTGGTGTTAAAATAGTACGTCATATTATATTAATAAAAAATGGATTGATAGAGTTTAGACGCTCTTTGCATCCTAGAGCTATATTGCCAGTACGGTATAATACAAAAGCAGTCCAGCAACCGATTGTATTTAATATACTTGGGTTTTTTATACTTTACTTTTTGTCTTTTATAATAGGAGTATTAGTCTTTTCGCTAATGGGATTAGATTTTCAAACTGCATTAGGTGGAGCCGCTTCTAGTTTAGGGAATGTTGGACCAGCATTAGGCGATTTAGGACCTGTTAATAATTACGCGTCATTATCTAGCCCAGCTAAATGGTGGTCTGCTTTTTTAATGTTGATAGGACGTTTGGAACTCTTTACTGTATTAATATTATTAACTCCTTATTTCTGGAGAAATCGATAATTTTTTTATTCCTTTATAATTTTCTTTGTGAATGTTCTTTTTTTTGTTTCAATTTTCACAAATAAAATTCCATTTTTTAAATTAGAAATATTTAGTTGATTAAAATTTTCCTTTATAAGTAATAATTTTCTACCAAGAATATCAAAAACTTCTACTGATTGTATAAAGTTTTCTCGTGAGTTTATAAATAAATAATCATTTGTTGGGTTTGGGTAAATAATTATAGTCTCTTTTACATTTTCATTTATACCTAAAGGTGTTAAATTTCTATACCAAGCAATTTTATTGTCAATTTTAGAAGCAGAAAGCACATCCATATCGCCGTCATCATCTATATCTGCAGCATAAATTGTTCTAGCCCAATCTGTTTGGGTAGATATAATTTGCTCTGTACCAAAATTTCCTTGCCCATCTAAGTTTTCAAACCAAACTACTTTATCTTCATTTGAAGAACTAGCAAGTACGTCCATATCCCCATCATTATCTACATCAGATGAAATAACTTGAGAAGCAGAATTTAGAATTTGTGTAATAACATTCTCAACACCAAAATTTCCTTGTCCATCTAGATTTTCATACCAAGCTACAGTATTTTCAAATGATCTTGCAGATAGTACATCTAAATCGCCATCATTATCTATATCAGACGCATAAATATACGCTACGGCATTTGCATTTGATGTTATAATTTGTTCAGCACCAAAATTTCCAAACCCATCCAAATTCTCAAACCAAATAACTTTATCGGTACCGGTAGAAACGGTTAGTACATCCATATCGTTATCGCCATCTAAATCTGCTGCAAAAACATCCCTAGTACTATAAGCGGTATTGGTTATAATTTGTTGCGTTCCAAAATTACCAAGACCATCATTTTTATACCATGCCACTTTATTGTCATCAAAAGAAGCCGATAAAACATCTAAATCATTATCCCCATCTAAATCTGTAGCAAAAACTGAAACAGCACCCAAAGTAAGTTCAGAAATTATTTGTGGTTGAGTTAAAAAGCTCCCTTGTCCATCATTATTGATAAACCAAACTACTTTACCCTCTTGTTGCGTATGCCCTTTGGACGCAACTAAAACATCATTATCTCCATCTCCATCTAAATCTGCTGCAAAAACATCTACAGCGGCGTTTAAATTTTGATTTATAATATTTTGAGGACTAAAATCACCTAATCCATCTAAATTCTCATACCAAGCAACTTTATCATCACTCTCTGCTGCAGAAATCACATCCAAGTCTCCATCTCCATCTATATCAGCAGCAAAAACACCCCTTGCACCACCTGCTTCTGTAGATATAATTAATTGTTCGCTAAACTGCGAATAACTGTTATATACACTAAATAATATTAGTATAAGTAGCTTGGTTTTCATAACTCTATTTAATTATTTCCTTTGTAAATTACAGTTTGCTGGGTCGAACCGTCATCATAATCCTTTTCGATTTTATAGAGACCATTTTCTAAATTCTGAATCAAATTTTGATTGTTAATGCTTAATGAATCTTGTGGTGTAACCGTTATATTATTATTCAACACATTATCATTAAATTTTGTTATAGTACCACTACCAGGTTTTCTGTTCCAATTATCATAACATTTTCTTGCTTGTCCATTATGTATATCAGCCAGTTGATTTATTATTATTGCTCGATGATTGGGATGAGTAATAGGACTTAAATCATATTTATCTATTTGCACATAATTATTGTTGTTAAAACTAAAAGATACATCATTATAAATTGAAGGTTGTGGATAATCGCAACAACATTATTTCTGGAGAAATAGATAAACAATTTTTATTTGTAATCTGTTATTTTGAAAATTAAGTCAATGCTTTTTTAATTCTTTTAAGTGCTTCAATAATATTTTCCTCAGAAGCAGCATACGAAATACGAATACAATTAGGGCTACCAAACGCATCTCCAGTTACGGTCGCTACATTAGCTTTTTCTAATAAATACATTGATAAATCTGAAGCATTGTTAATCTTAACTCCATGAAGTTCTTTTCCGAAGAAATAGGAGATATCAGGGAATACATAAAAAGCACCTTGTGGTTGGTTGGTTTTAAATCCTGGGATTTCAGATAGCAAGCCAAGTATTAATGTTCGACGCTCTTTAAAAGCATCAATCATATACTGTATTTTACTCGGAGAGCTCTCAAGAGCAGTAATAGTTGCTCGTTGTGCAATACAATTGGCTCCACTAGTAATCTGTCCTTGCATTTTATTACAAGCACGTGCAATCCATTCTGGACCTCCAATGTATCCTATGCGCCATCCAGTCATTGAATACGCTTTAGAAACGCCATTAACAACAACCGTTCGGTCATACATATCTTCGAAAACAGCCATAGAAGCATGGTTGCCGGTAAAGTTTATGTGCTCGTAAATTTCATCACTTATCACAATTATATTTGGATAATTAACTAAAACATCAGCCAATGCACGTAATTCTTCTTTGGTGTAAACAGATCCACTTGGATTACAAGGAGAACTGTAAATCATCATTTTTGTTTTTGGTGTGATAGCTGCTTTTAAATTTTCTGGAGTTATTTTAAAATCAGATTCAATTGTGGTTGGAATTTCAACTGGAACTCCTCCTGCTAACTTACTAATATCACTATAACTTACCCAATAAGGTGCAGGAAGTAACACTTCGTCTCCTTCGTTTAACAATACCATTGCTAGGTTAGCAAGGGATTGCTTTGCTCC
>TARA_R110000787_G_scaffold3020_13_pt1 | contig 35918 bp, 37 predicted proteins | sample TARA_R110000787 | Tara Oceans TARA_R110000787 (sample SAMEA4397920) | marine metagenome | biome: Polar Biome; feature: [DCM] deep chlorophyll maximum layer (ENVO:01000326); material: water (ENVO:00002006), including particulate matter (ENVO:01000060) such as... | depth 35 m | reverse complement strand
AAATCAGCCGCGAAATCCGGCGCGCCTTGCCATAGCTTTGCTGCGCTGTCAAAAGCCGTTTGATATTCCTGCACGAATCATTTGTGCGTTCCGCTAACAAAGCTCTGACATGACCAGCAACACTCCACAGCCAGTAACGTTCAAACCGTCTGGCCCGCTCACCGGTAAAATTTCCGTTCCCGGAGACAAATCCATATCCCACCGGGCGTTGATATTGTCGGCGCTCGCCGTTGGCAAGAGCCGGATCACCGGACTGCTTGAAGGCGAAGACGTGCTCGCGACTGCCGATGCATTGCGGGCGATGGGAGCGAGAATCGAAAAAGCCGGTGACGTCTGGACCGTAAATGGTGTCGGCGTCGGCGGCCTGATGCAGCCGGACAATGCGATCGAGATGGGAAACAGCGGCACGTCGACGCGCTTGCTGATGGGTCTGGTCGCGTCACACGGGATCACCGCCACATTCATCGGCGATGCGAGTCTGACGAAACGGCCGATGGGCCGGGTGATCGATCCGCTCTCGCAAATGGGTGTCGATATTCAGGCACGCGAGACTTCGGACCATAAATCCTGCCTCCCGCTGACGGTAAGAGGCCAGTGCCCTGCGATCCCGATAGAATATCGCCTGCCGGTCGCTTCCGCGCAGGTCAAATCGGCGATACTGCTCGCCGGCCTCAATACGCCCGGTATTACTCGGATCATCGAGCCGGTACTCACCCGGGATCATAGCGAAACCATGCTCAAGGGTTTCGGAGCGGAAATCAGCGTCGAAACAGACGCCGAGGGTTGCCGGGTCATCTCGCTGACCGGCGAAGCGGAACTCCAGCCGCAAAAGATCAAGGTGCCGGGGGACCCCTCCTCCGCTGCCTTTCTGGCGGTTGCAGCGCTGATCGTGCCCGGATCCGACATCATCATCGAGAATGTCGGCATCAATCCCACCCGCGCAGGCCTGTTTGAAGTGTTGCAGAATATGGGCGGGAACATCAGCTTCAAGAAAAAGCGGACGGTCGGCGGCGAACCGGTCGCGGACATATATGTCAAACATAGCGCTCTCACCGGCATAGACGTGCCCGCCGATATTGCGCCCAGCATGATCGACGAATTCCCTGTCCTGTTCATCGCTGCGGCGATGGCCAGCGGAGAAACCACGACCTGCGGACTGCACGAATTGCGGGTCAAGGAATCCGACCGCCTGTCGCAAATGGCGAAAGGCCTTGAACTGCTCGGCGTGAAGCTGACCGAGAAGGAAGACGGCATGGTGATCGAAGGCAGCGGCGGAAAGCCGTTATCCAACGGACGAACCAAGCCGGTGATCGAAACCGCGCTGGATCATCGTATCGCGATGAGCTTTGCGGTGGCAGGTCTGGTAACAAAATCCGGTCTTGCGATTGATGACATCATGCCAGTGCAAACCAGCTTCCCCGGGTTCCAGGACCTCATAACAGCGCTCATATCCCGATGATCGATGGATTTACCGCCAATGTAATCGGCATTTCCGGCAGCATTCTGGTCGTATTTGCCTATGGTTATAACGTCTATGCGGACGCAGTGAACCCATTTATCTATAACGGCACCAACCTGCTGGGAGCCCTGTTGCTCACCGTCTCTCTAATGGTATATTTCAATCTGGCATCATTTCTGTTGGAGATGGTCTGGATTTCGATTGCTGTGGGCGGTCTCTGGAAGGCCTATCGGAACCGTGCGAGTTCAGGCTCATGATCATTGCTGTCGATGGTCCGACCGCGTCCGGCAAAGGGACAATATCCAAGCAATTGGCGAAACATTTCGCCCTGCCCTTTCTCGATACCGGCTTGCTCTACCGTGCGGTCGGCTGGACGCTCCGGGAGCAAGGTGGCAATGCCGATGTCGCCACCGACGCACTCGCCGCCTGTGCATTTGATGCCAGCTTGCTCGAAAACCCGGGACTGCGCAGCGAAACCGTTGGCGGGCTGGCCAGTCGGGTGTCTGTTCATCCGGAAGTAAGGCGGGCACTCGACAAACGGCAGAAGGACTTCGCCTATCAACCCGCCGGTGCCGTTCTGGATGGCCGTGATATCGGAACCGTCATCGCCCCTGATGCGGATGTGAAGTTATTTGTAACGGCTTCATCCGAGGCGCGTGCAATCAGGCGTTTCGAGGAGATGAAACGACGCGGGGAACCTGCCAATTTTGATGACATTCTCTCCGACATTCTGAAGCGTGACGAACGCGATAAAAATCGCACGACCGCACCGCTCAAGCCCGCCGAAGATGCAGACTTGCTTGATACTACCAATTTGACTATAGACGCCGCCATTCAGCAGGCGATTGCCTTGGTGAATGCGAAGATTAAGCGGCCGGCGCAATAACGATCCGGCATAGCAGACAAATGATGTGCAAGACGGGTTGGTCAAAACCGCCCCGGCTTTAGCGCAGCTTTTGGCATTTGCGCTTAATTTTGCATACATCAAATATCGGCAGTTTTCTGAAGGATGCGGCGGTCGCATGAGGTGATCGCGGCAATTTTGGTCCAAGACCGGCGGAACCAACCGCCTGGCCAGAAAAATTGACTATCAAGGAATAAACCATATGGCCTCAACGGCATTTCCAACCCGCGACGATTTCGCGGCAATGTTAAACGAATCACTCGGTGGCGAAGATCAGGGCTTTGAAGGCCGCGTCGTCAAAGGCACCGTAACCGGCATCGAAAACGACATGGCTGTCATCGATGTAGGATTGAAATCAGAAGGCCGTGTAGCGCTGCGCGAATTCGCCGCTCCCGGTCAAAAAGCCAACATCTCTGTCGGTGACGAAGTCGAAGTCTATGTCGACCGTATCGAAAATGTGAATGGCGAAGCCATGCTGTCCCGCGATCGCGCCCGCCGCGAAGCAAGCTGGGACAAGCTTGAAAAAGAATATGACGAAGGCAATCGCGTCGAAGGTGTTATCTTCGGCCGCGTCAAAGGTGGGTTCACGGTCGATCTTGATGGCGCTGTAGCCTTCCTGCCCGGCAGCCAGGTCGACGTCCGCCCCGTGCGCGACGTGACCCCGTTGATGGACATCACTCAGCCTTTCCAGATCCTCAAAATGGATCGCAAGCGCGGCAACATCGTTGTTTCGCGTCGCGCCATTCTCGAAGAAACCCGCGCCGAACAGCGTTCGGGTCTCATCGAGTCCCTGGCTGAAGGTCAGGTCACCGAAGGCGTCGTCAAGAACATCACCGATTATGGTGCGTTCGTTGACCTCGGCGGTATCGACGGTCTGCTCCATGTCACCGATCTCAGCTACAAGCGGGTCAATCACCCGAATGAGATGATCAACATCGGCGACACGCTGAAAGTCCAGATCATCAAGATCAACAAAGACACCCAGCGCATCTCGCTTGGCATGAAACAGCTCGAAAGCGATCCTTGGGATAGCGCAACCGAGAAATATGCTGTTGGCACCAAGCTCAACGGTTCGGTCACGAACATCACCGAATATGGCGCTTTCGTCGAACTGGAACCTGGCATCGAAGGCCTTGTCCACGTTTCCGAAATGAGCTGGACCAAGAAGAACGTCCACCCGGGCAAGATCGTTTCCACCTCGCAAGAAGTTGAAGTTATCGTTCTCGAAGTCGATACCGAAAAACGTCGCATTTCGCTTGGCCTCAAACAGGCCCAGTCCAATCCATGGACCGACTTTGCGGATACCCACCCGGTTGGCAGCACCGTTGAAGGCGAAGTCAAGAACGCTACCGAATTCGGTCTGTTCATCGGCCTTGAAGGCGACGTCGACGGCATGGTTCACATGTCGGACATCGCTTGGGGCATTTCCGGCGAAGACGCGCTCAACCTCCACCATAAGGGTGAACAGGTAAAAGCCATCGTTCTCGACATCGACATCGAAAAAGAACGTATTTCGCTTGGCATGAAGCAGCTTGAAAAAGGTGCACCTGCCATGGGCGGCACCGATACCGGCGGTCTCAAGAAGGGTTCGGTTGCCACCGTTACCGTTCTCGAAGTTCGCGATGGCGGCCTAGAAGTCCAGATGGGCGACGACGGCGCAACCGGCTTCATCAAGCGCAACGACCTTGGCCGCGACCGCGACGAACAACGTCCCGACCGTTTCCAGGTTGGCCAGAAGCTCGATGCCATGATCACCGGCTTCGACCGTTCGAAGAAACCGAACTTCTCGATCAAGGCGCATCAGCTGGCCGAAGAGAAGCAGGCTGTGGAACAATTCGGTTCAACCGATTCCGGTGCGAGCCTCGGCGACATTCTCGGCGAAGCGCTGAAAAAGAAAGAAGAGTAGTTTCTTCAACCACATGACGGAATGAGAAAAAAAGCCCACCCCTTGATCGGGGTGGGCTTTTTCATTGCCAGCTCCGATTTTGGAGTAATTCTTACAGTTATCCCATAACCATTGAAAACAGACATGATTTCTGGCATCTATGGGGGGTAAATAACATCAGACTTCAAGATTCTTAGAGTCTTTGATGCATGAATTTTCGGGATTTGCCGAAAATCGGAAAGGTGCACCGATGATACGTTCTGAACTATTAGAAAAACTTGCCGAAGAGAATCCGGAATTGAAACCGGATGAAATCGAAAAAATCGTCGACCTGTTTTTCAATCAGATTAGCCAGAAACTGGCTGAAGGTGGCCGCGTGGAACTGCGTGGCTTTGGAGCTTTCTCCACCCGTCAACGAAAACCGCGTACCGGTCGTAATCCGCGCACCGGTGAATCGGTGGAAGTTCCCGCCAAAAGAGTGCCTTATTTCAAACCCGGCAAAGAAATCCGCGAGCAGTTGAACAAGGACTAATCGCCACAATTTCAAATATTATTTGCCTATCCACTTGACCCCGCGCCCGCAATAATGCTTGTCGCTAGGCTCCGACGAAAGTTGGACCTACCGGTGCGGACGTGGCGAAATGGTAGACGCAGCAGACTTAAAATCTGCTATCCGAAATGGGTGTGCGGGTTCGAGTCCCGCCGTCCGCACCAGTTTTAAACTATCCGGATATTGTTAGCCCCTTGGCGTCGCGCGATATATTCTACCGATCGCCGCCCCCTATAACATCGCCATATCAACCGGTTGATCGAGTAATATCCGGCCAGCCAGTTCGAACACCGCCGGCGCGGTCGCGATATGCTGGGTGGCGACATGGGCGTCACGGAAACGGCGTTGCAGGCTGTTGCTCGAATAGACGGCGCCACCGCCACCCAAAGTATAGGTGGTCTTGCAGACTTCCGCAGAAATTTCCGTTGCATGGGCGCAGGCAAGACGCAGATTGGCCCGGCCTTTGGCGGAGATTTCGCCGGACCCCTGTGCTTCCGCCCAGCATCCGTCGATGGCATTTTCCAGATAGCCAAAGGCACCGCCCAGCAATGCCGTCGCCCGCGCCAGCTCCGCCTGCACGGTGGCTCGCTGCGCCATCGACCGTCCGCCACCCGGGGTTTTCTTGTTGATCGCAATATTGTTTATTTCGTCCAGCGCGGCCCGGGCATTGCCCAGTGCCACCGAAGACACGCCCAGCGCCAGCAGGCCAAAGAGCGGAAATTTGTACAAGGCCCCCGGATCACGCGGCTGATCACCGACGAAGGACACGCTGCGATCCTTGGGGACCATCAAATTTTCGACCGAAAAATCGCCGGAACCGGTTCCTTTCAGGCCCGCAACATGCCAGCTGTCGATGAAGGAAACGTCTTTTGCGGGAAAGAACAGCATCCGGTGATAGGGCGCGCCATTGTCGAATTTCTGCAACTCGCCATCCTTGAAGATCATTGCGCCACCGCCGAGCCAGGAGCAATTGGCCGAGCCGGAACCCCATTGCCATTGGCCGCTGAGCAGATAATGGTCGCCCTTGTCTTCTGCCTTGCCCATCGGTGCGAAGACACCACCGGTCACGACATCGTCAGCTCCGAATATTTCACTCGCCGCCATTTCCGGCATATAGGCTGCACCCAAGGTCGAGGTTACCGCGATCATCACACACCAGCCGGCGCTGGCATCCGCTTCGGCAACGGTCGCGACGATTTTCAGAAAATCGAGCGGCTCCAGCTCCAGCCCGCCGAGCGACGCCGGTTTGGACAGATTGAAGGCACCAGCAGCCGCGAGCTTGGCAGCGAGATCGGCCGGCAACCGCCGCGCGGCTTCGGTTTCCTCTGCTCGCGCCGCAATTTCGGGGAGCAGAGCCAGAATTCTGGGACCGACCTCTCCGATGGTGGAAATATCATATTGCAAACCGGTCATTCCGTATTTCTCCTCAGCCAAGGAGACAGCATAAGAGTTCCGCTTTGTCGAGCCAGCAAAAACATCTAGACGAGAGAGATGCGCAATCTCGCTCTTCTTTCCATAATATTGATGCTGCTGTCCTGCGCCAGCGAGCCGGCCATCGACACGGTACCGGGTCCGACGCAAATTGTCCGCTTGTCCGATTCGGAGATCAAGGGCCTCGATCCGCAAAAAATCTCCGATCTGTCGTCGCTCCGCGTCGCTGCAGACCAGTTTGAAGGTCTGACCCGTCTTGATGCCAAAGGGAATGCCGAGCCGGGACTGGCCAGCAAATGGCAAATCTCGCACGATGGGCTGACCTGGACTTTTGCCTTGCGGCGAAATTTGCGATTCTCCGACGGTACAAATTTTGACGCGTCGCTTTTCCCTGCCCTGTTGCAACGCCTGCGCGCGCCTGACACGGCGGCAGCTGCCAAGGCCTTGTTCGGCAATATCATGGCAATGGCGGCGCCCGACACGAATCGGGTGGTCGTGACCCTCGCCTCCCCCGACCCGTCGCTGCCCGCCCTGCTGGCCCATCCCGCGATGGCAGCCCTGCCCCTCCACCGAATTCGCGATATTGGCGACAAATGGACTTCTGACCGGCCGATGATTGCCAGCGGCCCCTATCGGTTGACCGAATGGAAATTGAACGATCATGCGCGGCTGGAGCGCAATCCCGCGTGGCATGGCGGCGGGGCACCGACCGCGACCATCATCTGGAAACCGATGGATGACAGTCTTTCGGCGATGCGCCTGTTCCTTTCCGGCGGTGCGGATATTGCCGCCGACTATCCGGCAAGCCGTCATCAGTGGCTCAAGGAGAAACATCCCACCGCCGCCCATAGCGTGCCCTATCTCGGCAGCTATTATTTCGCCTTCAACACCCGCGCACCACCTTTTGATGACCGCAGGGTACGGACCGCCCTGTCGATGGCCGTCGAGCGCGAGTGGATCGCCGACAAGGTGATTGGAATTGGAAATATCCCGGCATGGGAATTGCTGCCCCCCGGACTGGCCGGCGAGAAACCTGCAAAACCGGCATGGGCAGACTGGCCGCGCGAAAAGCGGCTGCAGGAGGCAAGCGCATTGCTCGATGCCGCCGGCTTTGGCCCGGACAATCCACTGCGTTTCGAAATCCGCTTCAACAGCTCCGCCGAGCACCGCCGCGTATCGGTGGCGATGGCGGCGATGTGGAAACCGCTGGGCGTCGAAGCCAGCCTGTTCAACAGCGAAGCCGCGCTGCATTTCGCCGCGCTCCGCCAACATGATTTCGCCCTGTCCAGATCGGGCTGGATTGCCGACCTGCCGACGCCGGAAAACTTCCTCTTGGTTCACCAGCAAGCCAATGGCGGCGGCAATTATTCCGGCTATGACAATCCCGACTATGACCGCATTCTGGCACAGGCAATCGCCGAACCGGACCCTCGCCAACGCCAAAAACTGATGCGCGATGCGGAGGCGATCCTGATCGCCGACATGCCGATCCTGCCGCTCTATTTTTATGTTACGCGCAGCCTGGTGGCACCGCGCATTGCGGGATGGGAAGATAATATTTCCAATGTGCATCCCAGCCGCACTCTGCTTATAAGGCCCTGATGAATTTCCGTTCGACATTCTGGCTGAACAGCCTCGTGGCAGTAATTGCTGTTCCCTTGCTCGCCGCCTGCAGCTTTGCCGAGGACGAGGATCAGGTGAGAGTCACCGTGATCGAGGACGGCTCGACCCACATCAATCCGGTCGGTACCCGGCTGACCTTTGCCTCGTCGACGATGCGCGCAGCGATGGCCAAAGGCCTTGTCGGGCTGGACGAGGACGGACGCGTCGTGCCCGCGCTTGCCGCCCGCTGGATTGTTTCCGAAGATGGCCTGAGCTATATTTTCCGTCTGTTCGACGCAAAATGGGATGATGGCAGACAGATAACCGCCGAACGGGTCGCCCGTCTGCTTCGCTCCCGTTTTTCCGAACTTCGCAAAAGCCGTTTGCAATATGACGTCTCGGTCGTCGACGAGGTTGTCTCAATGACCGGCCGGGTGATCGAAATCCGGCTGGACTCACCGCACCCCAATTTCCTTCAGCTGCTGGCCCAACCGGAAATGGGACTGTTCCGCGCCGGTCATGGCGCCGGGCCGATGCGGCTGCTTAACGAGGAGAATGGCATCAAGCTCAATCGCTTTGATGAACCCTCGCAGGAAGAAGACGAAGAAGAAGCGGAGCAGGAAGATGACCGCTGGGTGTCCTTGCGCAGCGAATCAGCCGCAGCAGCCATCGCCCGCTATCGGGCCGGCGGCGCCCAGGTCGTGCTGAATGGCAAATACCACCATCTGCCGCTTGTGGACGCAGCGGACATCAGCAGCAGCGACCTGAGGCTCGACCCGGTCGCCGGCCTGTTTGGACTGAGGTTCATTCGCGCCGAAGGTTTCTGGGCGGTCCCGGGCAACCGGGAAATATTGGCAATGGCGATCAACCGTCCGGCGCTGCTGACCTCCTTTCCCGGCGTCAGTGCCTGGCAGAGCCGGCTCAAGATCATCCCCGAGGCGCTGGATGTCGAAGGGATCAACACCTATCCCGACTGGGCCAGCATGACGATGGAGGCACGGACTGCCTTCGCCAAAAACCATGTCGCTCGATGGAAGGCTTCGGAAGGGCGCATCACCCCGCTCACCATCGCTCTGTCTGATGCTGCCGGAGCAGATATCCTGTTCAAGCGTATCCAGTCGGACCTCAGGAGAGTGGGATTGAACGCGAGAAGGGTCGGTCTAGGCAAAAATGCCGATGTCGAGCTGATGGACGAGATCGCCCCTTATGATAGCGCGCAATGGTTTCTGAAACAGTTCACCTGCGCGCAAACGCCGGTCTGCCTGAACGACGCCGACGCAAAAATTGCCGAAGCCGATGCTGCAACCAATCTGCAGATCAAGGCCCGGCTTTATGCCGAGATCGAGAAAATTCTGGTCGAACATTATAATTTCATTCCGATCGCGGTTCCGATCCGCTGGTCGCTTGCCAAACAGGGCCAGCGTGGCTTTTCCGTCAATGCACGCGGATGGCATCCATTGAACCCGTTGGTCGGAATCCCTATATCCTGACTGTATTGGTAGTATATGACAGGGAGGCCCCATGGCCATTTCCGAAGAACAGTTAAAGCGTCTTGCCGAACAATTGCCCGACGTCAGCCGTGATCCGCAATCCGTACGCAACCGCGTCGAGGCGATGGAAAAAGTGCTGGAACGCGCCTTCGTGATTCCGGGCATCAATCGTCCCATCGGCGTCGATTCAATCGTCGGACTGGTTCCGGTGGTCGGTGATATCGTCACCGCGCTCATGGGCGCCTATATCGTCTGGGAAGCCCGCAATCTGGGCATGTCCAAGCTGCAACTGACCCGCATGGCGGCCAATGTCGGTATCGATACCGCGCTCGGCGCGATCCCCTTCGCTGGCGACCTGTTCGACTTTTTCTGGCGCTCGAACAGCAAGAATCTGAAGATCATCCGCAAGCATCTCGACAAGCATCATCCCGGAACGCGGACGCTGGAAGGTTAAGCATGCTCTGCACCCGATGCACTAACCCCCGCGCCAGATTTTGACCTCCGCATCGTCCTTCGCCGCCCGCATATAGGCCGGACAACGTTGCGGCCGGAAACTCTTGCCGAGACAGAGCTTTACCTCCTGCAGCCAGCCACGCGCATTCACCTTTAACCGCAGCATATCCGGCTGAAGCCCCTCGTTTGCCGCCGCAAAGGCGTTGCGGAACTGGCCTGCAGTCAGCGGCTTGCGCGACAGCCGGTCCATGTCCGGAAAGCGCACAGCATCGAACATGATCCGCGACACACGAAAATAAGTTTCCGGACGTTTGGTCATGCAGGTCCCGTGCTTCGCCCATTCATGCGCCATCATCTTCGTTGTCGGCATCATGCAGAAATTACGCTTTATGACCGCGGGCGGCAACGCCTTGGTCGGCGCACAATATTGCGGATAGGCAGGACCGCGCGTGTCGGGCCACAGGCCGTGGAGAATGAAGCCAAAACTGCCGTCATCGCCGCTACACTGGGTCTTGTCGCGGCGGCTGTCCTTGCGCATGCGGCAATATTCCGGCGACCAGCTGAGCGCCAGCGTATAGCTGGTGACGGGCTTGATGCGGCGGGGTTCGGAGGCTGGCTTGCGTTCGGCCGGGGCGCTGAGGCCGGATGGCGGGCGGCATTGGTAGGATTGGGCTTGGGCAGATGTCGCGGCCATAGCCAAAAACAGAAACAAAGCCACTAGTCGCCCCAGCGAAGGCTGGGGCCTAACCCAAATTTCGCGTAGCTCAGACGATTGGCCTGGATCCCTGCCTTCGCTGGGATGACGTTTTCTAAACCTGCGCAAAATCCAGCCCGATATCTGCTGCCGGCGCGCTTTGTGTGAGCCTTCCCACCGAGATATAATCAACCCCGGTCTCCGCCTTGTCGCGGATCGTTTCCAGCGTCACCCCGCCGCTCGCCTCGGTCGCCACGCGGCCGCCGATCAATGTCACCGCACCGCGCAGGGTCGCCGGTTCCATATTGTCGAGCAGCAAGTGAGTCGCCCCCGCCTCCAGCGCCGGTTCGATCTGGTCGACCCGGTCGACTTCGCAGATGATTTTTTCGACGCCAGCCTCTTTGGCCCGCCGGACCGCTTCGCCGACCGAACCGGCAACCGCGACATGATTGTCCTTGATCATCGCTGCGTCCCACAGGCCCATGCGGTGATTCTGCGCGCCGCCCATCCGTGTCGCATATTTCTCCAGCACCCGCAGCCCCGGAATCGTCTTGCGCGTATCGAGCAAAGTACAGCCGGTCCCAACGATCTGCCGCACATATTCATTGGTCATGGTCGCGATGCCGGTCAGATGCTGCACCGTATTGAGTGCGCTGCGCTCGGCGGTCAGCATCGCCCGGCCCTTGCCCTTCAAACGCATGATATCGGTGCCAGCCGCGACCGCCTGGCCTTCGGCGACGAGGATTTCGATCTCCACCTCCGGGTCCAGATAGCGGAAAAAGGCCTCCGCAATCGGCAGTCCGGCAATCACCGCGTCAACGCGGCTATCCATCACACCGGAAAATATTGCGTCGGCAGGAATGACCGCTTCCGACGTAACATCGCGGCCCCCTGCCCCATATGGTGCGCCGAGGTCTTCGGCGAGGGTGGCAGCGACGAAAGCGTCGAGGTCGAAGCGGTCCAGGGTGAAGGTCATATAGCCTTCTAGCCATTCCCACGCTCGGCTCAAGACAAACTATCATTGGCCGAAACTGTCATGGCTTGTCGAGGGCCACCGCTTGTGATAACTATGTGTTTCACATATGCTTAGACATTGATTTCGAATATGATCCAGCCAAGGATGCGATCAACCGGGAAAAGCATCATCTGCCATTGTCGTTCGGGCAGCGGATTTTTGACGATCCTTTTTACACGGTGACCGATACAATTCGGCTTGGTGATGAAGAGCAGCGCTTCAAACTGATCGGTGAAGTAGACGGAAAACTCTTCACGGCGATCCATGTGTGGCGCGGTAACATTGTCAGGTTCATCTCGGTACGGAGGAGTAACAGCAGTGAACAAAGAGACTATGATAGCAATCCCCGCTGATCCGAATGATCCGGAAGACAGGGACGTCAGCGTCGCCGGTCTGGAACGTGCGCATATGGGCCGTTTCATCCGGGTGCTCCGTTATGACCTCGGCATGACGCAGGAGGAATTTGCCAAAACCTACGGTATCCCGCTCGCCAATATCCGCCAATATGAAATCGGCCGCCACATGCCCCCACCCGCGGTCCGCGCCTATCTCAAGGTGATCCGCGCCGAACCGGAAGTGGTGAAGCGGGTGATGGCGGGGTAAGCGACTCCCTCTCCCTTAAGGGAGAGGGTTGCGCAGACTTGGCAGCTTGCTGCCTAGTCGTAGCTGGGTGAGGGTGCACTGCTCTCGATGGCGGGGAACACCCTCATCCAACTGCGCCTAATCCTGCGGATAAGGCTTCGTATCCTTCTCCCTCAAGGGAGAAGGAGAAACCTTCAGCTCAATCCTCATGCGCCAGATCAGTCGGGCCTAGATCACCCTGCCCGACCGTCGCGCTCGCCATTTCCATCATCCGGTCGATCGACTTGCGCGCCTGCAGGCGCAGCTCCTCGTCCATCTCGATGCGCGGCTCGAGGTCACGCAGCGCGATGTAGAGCTTCTCCATCGTGTTGAGCGCCATATAGGGGCAGATGTTGCAGTTGCAGTTGCCGTCCGCTCCCGGAGCGCCGATGAAATTCTTTTCGGGCACCGCTTTTTCCATCTGGTGGATGATATGCGGTTCGGTGGCGATGATGATCGTGTCGCCTTCGAATGACTTGGCATATTTCAGGATCGCGCTGGTCGAGCCGACCATGTCCGCGTGATCGAGAATATAGGCGGGGCATTCGGGATGCGCGGCGACCGGTGCGCCGGGATGCTGGGCCTGCAGCTTGAGCAATTCGGTCTCGCTAAAGGCTTCGTGGACGATGCAGACACCGGGCCACAGCAGCATATCGCGGCCGGTTTTCTTGGCGATATAGCCGCCGAGATGTTTGTCCGGGCCAAAGATGATCTTTTGCTCGAGCGGAATCTGCGAGAGAATATGTTCCGCCGACGAGCTGGTGACGATGATGTCGCTCAGCGCCTTCACCTCGGCCGAGCAATTGATATAGGTCAGCGCGATATGATCGGGATGCTCGTCGCGGAAAGCCTTGAACTTGTCCGGCGGGCAGCTGTCTTCCAGGGAACAGCCGGCGTCCATGTCCGGCAGCACGACGATCTTCTCCGGCGACAGGATTTTCGCGGTTTCGGCCATGAATTTCACGCCGCAGAACGCAATTACATCGGCATCGGTTTCCGCTGCCTTGCGGGAAAGCTCGAGACTGTCACCGACAAAATCGGCAATATCTTGGATTTCCGGCTTCTGGTAATAATGGGCGAGGATGATCGCGTTGCGCTCCTTGCGCAGCTTGTTGATTTCCTCGACAATATCGACCCCGGCCAAGCTGCCGCCAATTCCACCACGTGCGTCCATTTTACTATTCCTCTGTCCTGCGTGCCCGCTCCATATAGGAAGCGAATAGCCATTTGTCTCGTGCGGAACGCCCCTATTGGCGTAAAATGACCTTCACGATGGTAAATGCCTGCCGATAAGAATATCTCTACTCTAGCCAGCACCCGCGATCGATTCAGCAATCCGCTGAAACGGAGAAAACAGGGACAAGCCGGTCACCGCCACATGAACCCCCGTCAAAATGGCGCCGATTGCCAGCGTCGCGGGATGGATATGTCCGATGGTTTTTCGATCATGCCTCGCCAGTACGGCAACAAAGCCCAGTTGGCAGAGCAGAATGAGCCACTCGCCCCAGTCTCCGAGCAAGGGCATTGGCAACAGACGGCCAAATGCCGGTTCCAGGACAATCAGGGTGGCACCGATCATGATACGCCGGTGCCACTGGGTTTGCCGACGCAACATGATCGCCCAGACCACCATGGCAGCAAAAGCCAGAATTTCCACGAGCACCAGCGCCAGAAAATAGGAGTTGCTGAAAAATGGCGGAAAGCGCTGCAGCTGAACCGCCATATAACCCGTGTAGAGGCCGCTGACGGATATTATCAAAGCGAGCACGCCGCCCAGCCAGCCGATCTTTCTATGCAGAGCCATTTTGCCGCGCTGGATCAGGATGTTTTGCGCGACTATCAATCCCAGCCAGCCCAGCATCAGGATTCCATGCAAATGCACCCATAGAGGCACCGCCTGAAAATTTACCATTCCGCGCATAGAAAATTGCGCGAAACTAAAAATGATGACCGCCGCCAAAATGATGGCAAACCGGACAAAAAATCGCTGATCCAGAGCATATTCCATGGCCGGACTCATTGTCTGATTGTTATTCCGCTCCGCTCCCACGATTCCACCTCCCTCAAAATCTCTCCCGAAGCAGCTATAACCCCGTTTACGCCGGTTGGAAATATCGCTTGAGAAACGGGTCGGTGCGGTTTGCCGATACTATCGGTTCAGCGATCGATACGGAATTTGACAATCCGGTCGGTCACGTTCTGCTCTGCATCCATGCCACCCAGTATATAATATTCCTGACCGGCCTTCGCGAGACCGCGATGGTCCATGCCGGGTTCGGCCAACCGCCCCAATTCGATCCATTTGTCGGATTTCAGATCATAGGCAAAAAAGCCGCCGGACGGTTTGGCCGGCACGCCGTCATAGCCGATGCCGTCATAATTATAGGGATTGTCACCACCGCCGGCGAAAATGATCCGCTGACCGGCATCATCACCAATCGCGGCCATCCGGTATTTCACCACACCAGAATGTGCGTCGACACCGCGCCAGCTTATCTGCGTCGGGTTGTTGGGATCGATATCGCCGCGCCAGGTCAGTTTCGCAGCGACAAATTTGCGTTTGCCATCGGCGAAAACAGAGGCGACACCGTCACTGACGATGATGCTATTGCCCGCGATCCCGCCGCTATGACCGAACACCGGCGTACCGGGAAATGGCGTGGCCTCGGTCCATGCGCCCGTCTGCGTATCGAACATCTGCACAACGCTGACATTGGCTTCGTCGTGCCAACCGGAGATCAGATAGATGAAGCGGTTCTGATAGGGCACAGCCAGCATATCATCGACCGGGGTCGGCATATCGGCTTTTTGCTCGTAACGGCCAGTAGCGGGATCAAATGCGAAAACCTCCGGCGTCGAAAGCTCGTCGCCATTGGCAGCGACGCTATAGCCGCCGAAAATATAGATTTTTCCCGCTACGGTCACGGCCGCGCTGGCCAGTCGTCCTTCCGGCACCGGCACGGACGCAATTGTCTTGCAGGACCGGGTAGCGATCACGCAGGCAAAGGCGGCGTTGCTGGTGTCTTTCCAGGTCTTGCCGGCTTTCAGACCATTGAAACTATACAGGGTCGGGCCTTCCGGTCCGTCAGCGACGGCCACCGCATTGTTGCTGATCGGCTCCGGCAAAGCAAAGTCGGCGGTTTGCGATAGCGGTTCGGGCTGCGGGCTCCGTTCACAGCCTGCCAGCGTCAAAGCGGTCAGCAGCATTGCTGCCGCAGTTGTGACCTGCATTTTCATTGTGCCTCTTCCCTCTTCGTCTGCTGCTCCGCCAATATATCCCTGATCGGTCGCGAATAATCCCATCTTTCCTTGTAACGGCTGCGTTCATAAGGAAAAAAGGCATCGATTTTTGCTTCGACGCCAGCAGCCTGCAGCGGCACGGCAAAATTGTGACGTACCGCTCGCCGAGCGGCTTCCCGGGCCAGACGAACCTGCACCGGGTTTTGCGCCTGCTTGGCCAGTTCCTCGACCCCCTTTTTACGATTGGCCTTGTCGAGGACATTTTCCGCGTCGGTCAAAGCCATCAATATGCCGCCGTCATCATAGGTCTGGATCTGCTCGATGTGGACCTCTGGCCGGGCAATTTCGATCGCCGGAATCTCGACATAAAGTATATTGTCGCGGGCATCCCAGCGGACATCTTCCGCGCCCAGCTTGCCCAGGTCCAGTTCGTAACGCACCGTGCCGGGCATGATCAAAGTCTTGCGCGCCGACAGGCCGAGTTTGGTCACCGTGGTGGTCACCGTTGCATTATAGCTCGCCGAAAAAACCGTCAGCCGGTTCTGTTCCTGCATATTGGTCAGGCTGGCATTGGCAATCGACACCGGATCGGGGCTGATACTGCTTTCGACGCGGGAGAAGAGCAACCAGACCAGAGCGCCGAGCAGGATCAGCACGCCGCCGATCATGGCAAACGGGAGCCACAGGCGTGAAGACCGGGAATTCATCCCGCCATCGCCCAGACTTCGCCCGATTGCGTCACCCGCCCCTTGTGCTGGAGATCGATCAGATGCGCACGCACCGACTGACCTGCGGCGCCGTTCAGACGCGGATCAAGGCCCTTGTACATCTGCGGGACCATTTCGATGATCGCGGCTGGCCCTTTTTCCAGCAGCTTCAATATCTGCCGTTCGCGCTGCTTGCGATGGCCCATCATCCCGCGCACCAGCTGGCGTGTATTGGTCACCTTCTTGCCATGGGCGGGATAATAGACCTTGTCCTCGCGTTCATAAAGCTTCTGCAGGCTCGCCAAATAGTCGGCCATATCCCCATCAGGTGGAACGATCACACTGGTCGACCACGCCATCACATGATCGCCGGTGAACATCGCGCCGGATTCCTGTACCGCCAGACACAGGTGATTGGACGTGTGCCCCGGCGTCGCCACCGCTTCGATGGTCCAGCCATCGCCGGACACCGTCTCACCGTCGCCGAGCACCCGGTCCGGCTTATATTCCTTGTCAAAACTCTCATCGGCCCGCGGTCCGTCATCGTCGAGCACCAGAGGCGCGCAGCCAATGATCGGCGCGCCCGCGCGGGCGGCCAGCGGCGCCGCGGCAGGGCTATGGTCGCGATGGGTGTGGGTGCACATGATCGCGGTGATCTTGGCATCTCCGACCGCTGCGATTATCGCATCAATATGTTCGTCAATCGCTGGCCCCGGATCAATAATCGCCCGGTCCGACCTGTTGCCGACGATATAGGTCTGGGTGCCAGTATAGGTATAGGGGCTGGGATTGCCGGCGAGCACGCGGGCGACGAGTGGCTCCATCTGTTCGCACAGGCCGGTGGGGAAATTCGAGGGGTCAAAGTCCATGGATATGATGTGGCATATCCAGCCCATAAAACAACCACGAAAAAGGGCGATCCGCAAAACGAACCGCCCTTATGCCCCGGAACGATTGTCTTGTCTGGCTCAGGTCACGGACAATTGCGCCTTCACGGTTGCGATGCTGCGATCAATTTCCCTGATTTTCTTGGCGCGATCAACCTTGCTATCCTTGCATTTCACGGCGTCCGCGCGCTCCTTTTTCAGGCCCTGCAACGCCGCATCGAGTATCGCCGCCTTGTCGATCTTGACTTCAAAATTGCCGCAACCGGCCACCACGGCCCAGGCCTGTCCAGAGAGGCCGTTTTCGCCGCCCATGGCGATCTGCCGGTTCATCGCGACACAATCGGGACCGTTGACCTTGGTGCTGCGAGCAACGGCATTATTCCGGCCGGAACCGGAAGTAGCGTTCGATGTGGCGCTGGAAGTAGCTTTGGAAATAGATTTCTGAACTGTATAGAATATCGAAGATATTCGAGCGGCGGGCTTGGCTTCAGCTTCCGCTTCGCGTTGCGCTTCCCATGCCTCCCGCTGCGCCTCTCTCGCTTCAGCCATGGCTTCGCGCTTGGCTTCACGTGCTTCCTGCAGCGCTTCGCGAACTTCCTGATCCGCTTCCCGCAGCTCTTGCTTCATCTCTCTTTGGGCCTGGGCCAGCTCCCGCTCAACCTCGCGCATGGTCGAATCCAAATGCTCGCGATCCCATTCACTTTCGCGCAGCGCCTTGTCGGCCGCCAGCCGCGATTTTTCGGCTTCCGCGACCATCTGACGAACTTCTTTTTCGCTCAGCTTTTTGTTCGTGCGCAGGATGATTGTTCTGCCATCATGCTTTATCTTGTGCACATAATCTTTCGACAGATCGGCGTTTTTTCGCCCGTTCAACATCGTGATATTGATTGTATCGCTGTCGTCGGCAGTGGCCGCTGGAACCAAAGGCGCTGCCGGAGCAAGCGGTGCCAGAGGGGCCGTACGCGCAGATGGAGCCACCGGCGGGAGCGGTGTGAGCGGTGCAGATATATCGGCAACATCCACCGCCTCGGCATAAGTCACAGTCGCCGTCATCGGCAAGGCGATGGCCGTGCCGGCCGCAACCAATACAGCTCCCAGTCGACGACGGAGAACGGATTTTTCAGATTGCCCCAACATTTTGAGACGGCCCTTGATCTTGTCTTTCTGGTTCAGCGGACTGGCAAGCCCCAACCGGTGGCCCGAAGCCGATTTGGCGATAGTCCGGCCGTAAACAGCGCGGACGTCGCGACCGCTTTGCTCCAGGATACGCGCATCACAGGCGGTCTCCTGATCCTGCCGAAAATATATCCATGCGAACCATGCAACCGGACTGAACCAGTGCAGGGACAATATCGTCAGCCCGACAAAATTGGCCGCGAGATCACCCGATTCATGATGGGCGATCTCGTGCGCCAGCGCCAGATCCCGCTCGCGGGGCGCATAATCGCGAAAGAAATTCGTCGGAACCGCGATATATTTCTCAAACACACCGAAAGCCAGAGGGCCTCCAACAGCTGCGGTTTCAAGGATTTTGATGCTGCCGTGGCGACCGATCAACCGGCCGTCGGCGACGATATCTTCCCGGAATTGCAGATAGGCGGCAAGCTTGCTGATAAACAGCAGCCCTGCTCCGCCGAGCCAGAGGATGATAGCAATCATTGTCCAGTCAAGCGACGCCATCGCGCCCAGGCTGGTCGCTTGTGCCGGGACCGCAGCAACCAGATCAGATCCGGCCATCGCCGGAATGAACGCGGCTGCAGGTTCGACCTCTGCCGGCGCCTGAAGGGTGAGCGTCGGCATGAACAGGCGCGCCAGCGGCAATATCCAGAGCAGATAGGCGATGCGTGCGCCAAAGAAATGACTGACCGGTTTCCGGACCATCATAACCAGCAGCATCAACAGGGTCATCGACAGCATGCTGTCCCAAATCCATTGGTTCAATTCGCCGCTCATTTTTTCAACTCCCTCAAAAGCTCCTCGATTTCGCGGATGTCATCGGCGCTCAGTTCATCGGCCTCGGCCAGATGGGCAACCAATGGCATGACTTTTCCCCCGAAAAGCCGATCCACAAAATTCCGTGACACGCCGGTGAGATAATCATCCCGTTCCACCAGCGGAGAATAAAGAAAACGACGACCGTCGCGCTCGGTGCCGACCACCGCTTTGGCGGCCAGCCGGGACAACAGGGTCTTGACGGTCTGAAGAGACCAGTCCTTCTCCCGGACCACCTGGTCCGCTACTTCTGCAGCGGTCAGGGGAGCGCGTTTCCAGAGGACTTCCATCACCGCATGTTCGGCATCGCTAATGCGTTCGCTCATAGTGATCGAGACTCCCTTGAATATCGTCAGTGACTACATGTGTAGTTTCATTGATTACAAATGTAAACACACATTTGGGCCATCGATGTTGTTGGTGGACGGACAGCGGCCGTTTGTCGAAAAGCCGAGTGCTGTCGAATTATCTTACAGGTTTACAAATATTAACAGCGCTTAAACCATCCAAGCCATTCATATTCATAGACTTTATGAAACTGGCACAAGGGATGCAAAGTATCGGGTGTACATGACTTTTTACCCCCACACCTCCTTTCAGGAGGTACGAATGAGAGGGACGGCGTACTGGTCTCCGCTGTCCCTTCTCGTTTCACAGTTTCGACAGACACTACCCAAAATAAAACGGCTCGATCCTCCTAGATCGAGCCGTTTTTCTTTTCTTCGACTGTGTGCGGCAGTAAAACGCTTAGGCTTGGGCTGGAGCGACCTTTTTCTCGGCCATCAATTCACCAAGCTCGCCGGCTTCATACATTTCCATCATGATATCGCTGCCGCCTACAAATTCGCCTTTGACATATAGCTGCGGGATGGTCGGCCAATCGGAATATTCCTTAATTCCCTGCCGCACTTCCATGTCCTGCAGAACATCGAACGAGTCAAATCCGACTCCCAGATGCTCGAGAATGGCAATCGCACGGCTTGAGAATCCGCATTGCGGGAAAAGCGGCGTGCCTTTCATGAACAGCACCACGTCATTGCTGTTCACCACGGATTCGATTTTCGCTTTTACATCGCTCATAAATATTCTCCTAGTCGGGAACCACGGTGGTGAGTTGCAACGCGTGCAGTTCTCCGCCCATTTTTCCCTTCAGTGCCGCGTAAACCGCCTGATGCTGTTTAACACGGTTCATGCCCGCGAACGCAGCAGCGGTCACTTTTGCGGCATAATGATCGCCATCGCCGGCCAGATCGGTAATTTCAACCAAAGCGTCCGGAAAGGCGGCCAAGATCATTGCCTCGATATCTGCGCTTGCCATGGCCATCTGGCTAGCTGGCTTCTTCGATAAACTGACGCCGGGCTTCCACCATTTTGTCGGTCAGGGCGGTACGGATAGCCGAATCGTCCATCTCGACGCCTGCGGAAGTCAGGTCACCCAAAAGCTTGCGGATAACATCCTCGTCGCCCGCTTCTTCAAAATCAGCCGCTACGACTTCTTTTGCATAAGCGTCGGTTTCTTCGGGCGTCAGTCCCATTTTCTCTGCAGCCCATTGGCCGAGCAGGCGATTGCGCCGCGCCGTGACCCTGAACTGCATCTCTTCGTCGCGTGCGAATTTCGATTCAAATGCGCTTTCGCGATCTTTAAAATCTGTCATGAGTTTCCCTTGGTATCTATTGATCTAAAAATAGGCATCACCGATGCGTCCTGCAAGTGGAACCGGTCAATCAGTCGGCAACTTTGACGACCAATTTTCCGATAGCGCCACGATCCGCCATCTTCTGAATGGCTTGGCCGGCGTTTTCAAAGCTGAATATCTCTGACACACGCGGTTGAATGAGACCCTGGTCCCAGAGCTTGAACAACCGGTCGATATGCGCCCGGTTGCCCTCTGGATCGCGCGCCGCATAAGCGCCCCAGAACACACCGCAGACATCACAGGATTTGAGCAGGGTCAGATTGAGTGGCAGCTTCGCAATTCCAGCCGGGAAACCGACCACCAGAAAACGGCCTTCCCAGGCAATCGAGCGTACCGCTGGTTCGCTATAGTCACCGCCGACCGCATCATAAATAACGTCAGCACCGCCCGGGCCAACCGCTGCCTTGAACTGCGCGGCCAAGGCCTTGGATTGATCCTTGTCGAATGGCGCGCGGCCATAGACGACGGTTTCGTCAGCACCGGCCGATTTCGCAAATGCAGCTTTTTCTTCGGAAGATACCGCTGCGATAACGCGCGCACCAAAGGCTTTGCCGAGTTCGACGGCAGCAATACCCACGCCGCCGGAAGCACCGAGCACCAGAAGGGTTTCGCCTTCCTTGATATGGCCGCGATCAACGAGAGCGTGGATCGACGTGCCGTAGGTCAGGATCAACGCCGACGCGTCTTCAAAGCTTACACTGTCGGGAATTTTGAATACAGCATTCTGGTCGACAACGACCTTCTCGACCAGACCGCCGTGGCCAGTGGTCGAAGCGACCCTGTCGCCGACTTTCAGATCGGCCACGCCTTCGCCAACAGCTGCAATCACGCCGGAAACTTCTCCGCCTGGCGCAAATGGCCGCTGCGGCTTGAACTGGTACATGTCCTGGATGATCAGCACATCGGGATAGTTGATCGAGCAGGCTTTGACATCGATAAGGACCTGGCCCTTGCCGGCAACGGGATCGGCGACGTCCAGCATCTCCAGTGTATCCGGTCCGCCCACTTTGGTTGACATCAAAGCCTTCATTTTATTTCCTCTCTGGAATATTGTTCGGATCTATGCCGCTACGGGTATGAGCCACGGCTGCGCAGAATCACTGTTTTTCTCGTGCCGCTCTATGGCATCGGACTTTGCCAATGTCAGGTCAATTTCGTCGAGCCCTTCAACGAGGCACTGATGCCGGAAGGGATCCATCTCGAATGCAAAGCGGTCCTGGAACGGCGTGGTAATGCTCATGCTTTCCATATCGATGGTGATCGGATCGGTTTTCGCGACCTCCATCAACCGGTCGACCGCCGCCTGCGGCACGGCAATGGCGAGCAATCCGTTTTTAAAGGCGTTGCCCGAGAAAATATCGGAGAAGCTTGGTGCGATGACCGCCGTTATACCCAAATCGGCCAGAGCCCATGCCGCATGTTCGCGGCTCGATCCGCAGCCGAAATTGTCGCCTGCGATCAATATTTTGGCGCCGGCATATTCCGGATCGTCGAAAATATTGCCTTCTTTCGCGCGGATCGCTTCGAAAGCGCCCTCGCCCAGCCCTTCGCGTGATATGGTTTTCAGCCATTTCGCCGGGATGATGACATCGGTATCGACATTTTTCTGGCCGAAGGGAATAGCACGACCTTCTACGCGGTTAATCGGTTTCATCTCTATTCTTCTTCACTATTGTCGACAAGATCATCGCTGTCATCGTCATCATAATCCGGTTCATTTTCATATTTCGGCAGCGGCTTGTCTTTGACTGGTTTGAATTCATTATGCTTCTTCATCTGATGACGTCCGGCGTACATCAGAGCCGCCGCAACCGCAGCCGATCCGATGGCAGCTCCGACTTTGGCGCCGGTCGACCATTTCGCTGAATCACCATTTTTGGCGGACGGTTCTACAGACGGTTTGTCATTTTTCTTGTCGTCGCTCATTTCAACCTCTCATCTTGTCAGTTCACGCACGTCGGTGAGCCTGCCCGTTACGGCCGCAGCGGCGGCCATTGCGGGTGACATCAAATGCGTTCTAGCACCTGGTCCCTGCCGTCCAACAAAATTGCGGTTGGAAGTGGATGCACAGCGCTCACCTGCGGGCACCTTGTCCGGATTCATGCCCAGACAGGCAGAGCAACCCGGTTCGCGCCATTCGAAACCGGCATCGGTGAATATCCGGTCGAGCCCTTCGGCTTCGGCCTGAGCCTTTACCAGCCCCGAACCCGGCACAACGATCGCCCATTTGACATTGTCGGCTTTCTTGCGGCCTTCCAATATCGCAGCCGCAGCCCGCAGATCCTCGATCCGGCTGTTGGTGCAGCTGCCGATGAAGATGTTCTCGACCGTAACGTCGCGCAGCGCCTGCCCCGCTTCGAGGCCCATATAATCAAGAGACTTGCGCGCCGCATCCTGCTTTGACGCATCTGCAAAGCTGTCCGGCGCGGGAACCACGCCATTCACGGGAATAACATCCTCCGGGCTGGTACCCCAGGTCACCGTCGGCGATACATCGGCGGCGTTGATCGTGACGCTCTTGTCGAACGTTGCCCCCTCGTCGGTCGGCAGCGTCTTCCAATAGGCGACAGCTGCATCCCAGTCCGCTCCCTTGGGTGCCATCGGACGGTCTTTGAGATAGGCATATGTCTTGTCATCCGGGGCGACCAGACCAGCGCGCGCGCCCGCCTCGATGGACATGTTGGAGACGGTCAGACGACCCTCGATCGACATTTGCTCGAAAACCTCGCCGCGATATTCGATGACATGGCCGGTGCCGCCAGCGGTGCCGATCACCCCGACGATATGAAGGATCAGGTCTTTCGGGCTGATACCGGGGCCAAGCAGGCCATCCACACGAATTTCCATCGTTTTCGAGCGCGTCAGTTGCAGCGTTTGCGTCGCCAGCACATGTTCGACTTCGCTGGTGCCGATACCGAAGGCAAGAGCGCCCAAGGCACCGTGCGCCGCCGTATGGCTGTCGCCGCAGACGAGAGTCGTACCCGGCAGGGTAAAGCCCTGCTCCGGACCGATAACGTGGACGATGCCCTGATTGATATCGCTGGCACCGATATATTTGATACCAAAGGCCGGCGCATTGGCTTCCAGCGCTTCCAGCTGGGCAGCGCTCTGCGGATCGGCGATGGGAATCTTGTTGCCCTGCGCGTCGAGCCGCGCGGTGGTCGGAAGATTGTGATCCGGAACCGCCAGAGTCAGGTCCGGCCGGCGAACCTTGCGTCCGGCCTTGCGTAGCCCCTCAAAAGCCTGCGGGCTGGTCACTTCGTGCACCAGATGCCGGTCGATATAGATCAACGCCGTACCGTCATCGCGCTGGTCGACAACATGGGCATCCCAGATTTTCTCGTACAGGGTCTTTGGCTGGTTCATAGCTACTTTCAATATTGTGACTTACAAGCGTCAGATGGGATCCCAAGCGATGTAGCGACTAACCTCGGGAGATTCCAGCCTTCGCTGAACCCGCCTACGAGAATATTTGCTTCAAAAGCAGTCTGGAAAGGCTTATCTTCGTACTATGAGCATTTTCGCGATCCTGGCCACTATCATTGCTTCTGTTGTCGCAATGGAATTTATCGCCTGGGGAGCGCATAAATATATCATGCACGGCTTTGGCTGGGGCTGGCATCGCGACCATCATGAACCGCATGACAAGGCACTGGAGAAGAATGATCTCTATGGCATTGCCGGTGCGGTGATGAGCATCTCGATGTTCGCTATCGGCAGCCCGATGATCATGGGCACGAGCGCATGGGAACCGGGCACATGGATCGGTCTCGGCATATTATTCTACGGCATCATCTACACTTTGGTCCACGATGGCCTGGTTCATCAGCGTTACTTTAAATACGTCCCCAAGAGCGGCTATGCCAAGCGACTGGTGCAAGCCCACAAGCTCCACCATGCCACGATCGGCAAGGAAGGCGGCGTGAGTTTCGGCTTCGTCTTCGCCCGCGATCCGGCGAAGCTGAAGGCGGAGTTGAAGATACAGCGGGAGGCCGGGGTTGCTGTTGTGCGGGATGCGGTTGGCTAAACCTCTTTCCTTCGCGTCGACGCCCAGATCGCCAGACCAATGCCCGCAAAAATGATCATGCCGCCAGTAATCATGCGCGTTGTCAGGACCTCTCCGAGCAACAGCACACCACCCAGTCCTGCGATCGCCGGAACCGACAATTGCGATACCGCTGCGGTGGCGATCGAGATGCGCGAGAGCACGTGATACCAGAGGACATAGCCCAGCGCCGAAGTGAAAGCGCCGGAGATGAAGGCCAGCACTACCCCTTGCCATGTGATCGAAGAGATGACCGCGAACGGGAGCAGCAACAGCGCCAACAGGGCAGCTCCGATAAAATATCGCGCGGTGGCCAATGGAAAATCAGCCACGCCCTTGCCCGCCCAGGAATAAAATCCCCAGGCGGCACCGGCAAAGGCCATCAGCAATCCGCTCCACAAGGGAGGCGCGCTCGCGCCCGGTGCGATCAGGACGACCAGCCCGGCCAGAGCAATCACGGCTCCTGCGATCTGGCCTTTGCTCGGGATTATCGACCGGGTCAGGCCGATCAGCTGCATGCTGATCTGGCCCGCCGGGAATAATATCAGCGCCCCGATCCCCGCATCCAGATTGATATAGGCCGCAGAGAAGGCTGCGGCATAAGCGAACAGCGAGATCGCCCCGACGCTGTCACCCCGGCGCGGCAATATTGCCTTGCCGTGACGAGCCCCGAGTAACAGGCCGAGGATCAGCGCACCGGCAAACAGCCTGATGATCGTGAAGCTCGCCCAGTCAATCTGTCCACCAGCCAGCGCCGCGCGATTGAGCAGAGAATTGCTGGCGAAGGCCAGCAGAACCACGATCAGCAGCCCCGTTGAACGCCAGCCGCCTTGGCCGGACTCTATCCGGGTCAGCTGGGCCTCGTCATCAAAATCGGGCCGCCGAGCTCGACGGTCTTCTGATAGCCCGGCCGTGCGACCAGCGCGTCAAAATAGCGTTTGCAGTTCGGGCGGCTTTCGAGCTGCCCCATCACCGCGCGACCTTCCAGCATATAATGGAGATTGATATCCGCGCCGGTAAACTTGTCGGCGACGATGAAGTCCTTGCCCTCCAGTTCGGCCTCGAGATGGTCGAGCAACTTGGCGACTTCGGCGTTGAGGAATCCGTTCATGACGTCAGGCAGCCCGCCCAGCATCGGCGCGATGCCGGTGATGATGAAGCTCATCCCCATCGTGCCCTCGGCAAAATGCAGCCATTCGAGATATTTCGCCCGCTCCGGATGATCGGGTGCCACGCCGAGCGCGCCATCACTGTGCCGTTCGATCAGATATTCGATGATCGCGCCGGATTCGACCATGGTCACGCCATCCACGTCTACCGTCGGCGCCTTGGCCAACCGGTGTGCTTCGGCCAGTTCCGGTGGCGAACGCCGCGTCTTGGGATCGCGATGGTAGGTCACCATATCATATTCGATACCGCCTTCCTCGCACAGCCAGATGATGCGGGACGAGCGGGAATAGCCGAGATGGTGCAGTTTGATCATGGGGTTCTCCTTTGCGGCCACCTATACCGTTCGTCCTGAGCTTGTCGAAGGACAAATTGCGCGCACTCAGCGTGCTTCGACAGGCTCAGCACGAACGGGATGAAAACCGGCAATGTACAGGCCTCCCGCTCGAACATATTCCCTGCCGAAGGGCAAGGGTCCAGAATGGTCCTGAGCGATCGTCTGTGCCCCGACCTTCGCAGGGACACACTTCAGCTCGCTACCTAATGCCCGACCACGCCCAGACTTTCGAACGGCTTGTCATTCTCGCTATATTTTTCGACGAGCGTCGCGCTGGCCTGGTTCAGCCCGATCAGTTCGACGGACTTGCCCTCGTTCTTCAGCCGCTCGACGATCTTGTCGAGCATGCCGGTCGCGCTGATGTCCCAGAAATGCGCGTCATGGACATCGATAATCACGCTGTCGATGCCTTCCTCGTTAAACTCCATCGCCTCGTAGAGCATGTCGACAGAGCCGAAGAAAATCTGGCCGCCGAATACATAGCGATGGGTGGTGACCTCGACAAAATCCTGAATCGTAACCAGCTGGCGGACCTTCCAGGCGAAGAATATGCCGGAGAGTAATACGCCGGTCAGCACACCGATCGACAGATCATGGGTTGCGACAACCATGATCACGGTCGCGATCATCACGAAATTGGATGGCCACGGATGATGGGTGATTTCGGTGAAGCTTTTCCAGCGGAAGGTGCTGATCGAGACAAAGATCATCACCGCGACAAGCGCCGGCATCGGTATCTGCGCTACCAAGGGACCAAGGCCGACGATCAGCACCAGCAGCATCACACCGGCAGCAAAGGTCGAAAGCCGGCGACGGCCGCCGGATTTGATATTGATCACCGATTGGCCGATCATCGCACAGCCGCCCATGCCGCCGATCCAGCCGGTGACGAAATTGGCAATGCCCTGCCCGTAGGTTTCGCGTCTCTTGTCGCTGCGGGTCTCGGTCAGGTCATCGACAATCGATGCGGTGAGCAGGGATTCGAGCAATCCGACAGCGGCCATCGCCAGAGCATAAGGCGCGACGATCATGAATGTTTCCCATGTGATCGGGACTTGCGGGATATGCAGCCAAGGCAGACTTTCCGGTAGTTCACCCATGTCGCCGACCGTGAACACATCCGCCTTGAAGACAATGCTGAGGCCGGCGAGCACAATGATCGCCGCCAGCGGCGACGGCACCAATGTGGTAATGCGCGGCAGGCCGTAGATAATCGCCAGACCACCAGCGATCATCGCGTAGGTCTGCCAGGTGAAGGCCTCGCCGGTCATCTGCGGAACCTGTGCCATGAAGATCAGGATCGCCAGCGCATTGACGAAACCGGTAATGACCGAGCGCGAGACAAAACGCATCAGCAGGTCGAGCCGGAGTAGCGCGGCTATCGCCTGAAATATACCCATGAGGATTGTAGCGGCAAACAGATATTCGACGCCATGGTCACGCACCAGCGGCACCACGAGCACCGCCACAGCAGCGGTAGCCGCGCTGATCATACCCGGTCGTCCGCCGACCATAGAGATGATCACGGCAATCGAGAAGCTGGCATAGAGTCCGACCCGCGGATCGACACCGGCGATAATCGAGAAGCCAATGGCTTCCGGAATCAGGGCCAGCGCCACCACCAGTCCGGCCAGAAATTCGGCTTTGGGATTCGACAGCCAGTCGCGCCGAAAATCACTGTGAATCGCCATGAAGCTTCCTTAATTCGAGAATGATAATGTTGCGATGCAACATGAACGGGCGCGCAATGGACTATTGGTCCGAAGCCGTCAAGTTTGGGCCGCTAATCAGCGACCCGGAAATCCGCCGTTACGGTTGCAGCCACTTGCAGTTCCTCTTCGTGACCAACTTCCCGCTGCGTTTCGGCCAGCGCCTGACGCTCCCAGTCCTGCATCGCCGGATGGGCGATGATATGATCCACCCACGCCTGACCTGCTGATCCGATATCCAGACCATAAGTCCGCACCCGATAGGCCACCGGCGCGAACATCGCGTCGACGATGGTAAAATGCTCACCGGCCAGCCACGGTCCGCCAAATTCATTCAGCCCTTGCGCGAACAGCTCGCCGATCCGGTCGATATTGCGTTGCAGGTCAGGTGCGATTTCGTGCAATCTTGCCCGCACACCAACATTCATCGTGCACAGATTGCGCAGCGGCCCGAAGCCGCCGTGCATTTCGGCTGACGCACAACGCGCCCATGCCCGCCCGGCTTCGTCTGTCGGCCAGCACCCCGGATGGCGGTCCGCGAGATATTCCATGATCGCCAGAGAATCCCAGATGGTCCGGCGATCATCTTTCAAACATGGCACTTGGCCATTGGGTGCGAATTCCCGGAAACGGTCGTAATTTTCTTCTTCGAAATAGATGATCTGGTCGGTGAACGGGATCTCGAGCGCCTTCATCAACAGCCACGGGCGCAGCGACCAGCTGGAATAGTTGCGATTGGCAGTGATCAGGGTGTAAGTCATATTTCTGTCTTCTTTAGCTGGCAACGCACGGCCTCATTCGAACTGGACCATATAAAAACCGAATAACAGGAAAATTGACCGATGACACTATCCCGCAGAGACTTTATCCGGTCCGCCCAAACCGTCGGCTTATTCTATGCGTCCGTGTCGATTGCAGGATGCGCTCGCGCCCACAGCGCCAACACCGGCCTCACCCTGGTGCCGGACCCGGCAAGACGTCTCGATCTTCCCAAGGGATTTTCTTATACATTGGTCAGCGAGACCGGCGGGATCATGTCTGACGGCTTTTTCCGCCCGGGCCGGCCCGATGGCATGGCCTGTTTCGCTGATCCCGATAGCGCCGACAAATGCATATTGATGCGCAATCACGAGAATTGGAACAGCGTCCCCCTCGGCAGCCCGTTCGGCAAGGCAAATGAACTGCTCGACCGGGTTTCCGACAGCCAACTGTACGACCGCAAGAAAGACGGCTCGCCCTTTTTCGGTGGCGTCACCAAGCTGGTCTACGACCTGAAGAACAAGCGGATGGAGAAGGATTTTCTGGTACTGACCGGCACCGCGGCCAATTGCGCCGGCGGACCGACCCCGTGGGGCAGCTGGCTCAGCTGCGAAGAGGAAATGCTAACGCCAGAAGAAGGGCCGGGAAAATATCACGGCTTTGTTTTCGAAACGCCTTCGAGTTCCACCGGGCTGATTGATGCGATCCCCCTCAAGGCAATGGGCCGCTTCACCCACGAAGCCGCCTCGGTCGATCCGAAAACCGGTATTGTCTACATGACCGAAGACGCGCGCCACGGCTTGTTCTACCGGTTCATCCCCAAGGTTCCGGGCAAATTAGAAGAAGGTGGCCGCCTGCAGGCGCTTGCGCTCAAGGGCGAGAAATCCGCGATCACGTCCAACTGGCCCGAAGACTGGGGCGGCAACGGGTCGCAGTCATTTAAAGTCGGCGATGACCATGTCGCCACATGGATCGACCTCGACGATGTCGAAGCACCGGAGGGCGATCTCGCCCATCGCGGCCATGCCGCCGGAGCAGCCCAGTTCATGCGCGGCGAAGGCCTGGATTATGCCGTGCGCATGGACGGAGAGACCGGGGATTTCTACTTCACCTGCACCGAAGGCGGAGCGGAACGCGTCGGCCAGATCTGGCGCTACACGCCCGACGAAGGCGCGGAAGCAGGCGGAACATTGCAGCTATTCTTCGAATCCACCAGCGCCGATTCGCTCGACATGTGCGACAATCTGGTGGTCGCGCCGTGGAACGACATCATCCTCTGCGAAGACGGACGCGGCGACCAATATCTGCGCGGCCTGACCCCCGACGGCAAAATCTACGACCTCGCCCGCAATGCCCATAAGGACAAAAGCGAATTCTGCGGCGCCTGTTTCTCGCCCGACGGCCAGACGATGTTCGTCAATGTGCAGGACCCGGGATATACTTTTGCGATTACCGGGCCTTGGGAGAAGTTGGGGCTCTAGCCAGCCCCGATCAACTCCCGCCCAATCAGCATCCGCCTGATTTCATTCGTACCCGCGCCGATGTCGAGTAATTTGCTGTCGCGCCAGTAGCGTTCGACCGGCCAGTCGGTGGTATAGCCCGCTCCGCCCAGCGCCTGGATCGACTCCTCGGCCACCCGGACACTATTCTCGCTCGCCAGCATCACCGCGCCGGCTGCATCGAAGCGCGTGGTCTGTCCGGCGTCGCAGGATTTGTTGACATTATAGACATAGCTGCGGGCGCTGTTGAGCCGGACATACATGTCGGCGATCTTGCCCTGCATCAATTGAAAGCTGCCAATCGGCTTGCCGAACTGCTTGCGTTCGCGGACATAGGGGATGACCGTGTCGAGACAGGCCTGCATCAGCCCGAGCGGGATCGCCGCCAGCACAGCGCGCTCGTAATCTAGACCGGACATCAGCACACCGACGCCGCCGTTGAGCGGACCCATGACATTTTCCTCCGGCACTTCGCAATCATCGAACACCAGTTCCGCCGTCGGACTGCCCTTCATCCCGACCTTCTCGATCTTCTGGCCGATGGAGAAACCCTTCATGCCCTTTTCGATCAGGAAAGCCGTGATCCCGCCCGAACCCGCATCGGGACGGGTCTTGGCGTAGACCACCAGCGTATCGGCGCAGGTGCTGTTGGTGATCCAATATTTCGTGCCATTGAGCACATAGCCGCCCTGCACCGCCTCTGCCTTGAGCTTCATCGACACCACGTCGCTGCCCGCTCCGGCTTCCGACATCGCCAACGCCCCGACATGTTCGCCCGAGATCAGCTTTGGCAGATATTTGGCTTTCTGTTCCGCACTGGCCCAGCGACGGATCTGGTTGACGCACAAATTGCTGTGCGCGCCATAGCTGAGGCCGAGCGCCGCGCTGCCGCGGCTGACTTCCTCCACCGCGATTGCATGTTCGAGATAGCCGAGCCCGAGTCCGCCATCTTCCTCGTCCACCGTAATCCCGTGCAGGCCCAGATCGCCCATTTGCGTCCACAGCTCGCGCGGAAACCAGTCTTCGCGGTCCATTTTCTGGGCCAGCGGCATGATCTTCTCTTCGGCGAAGCGACGCGTGGTGTCGCGGATCTGGTCCGCCATTTCGCCGAGCTGGAAATCAAATTGTGGGGTGGCAATCATTGTCTGTTCCTCGATATATCTGCCCCGCTTTAGCAGATTGCAAAGCCGTTTCCAGTGCTTGCGCGCAGCATGGTCCAATGCCATAGCGCGGCCATGCTCTATAACCTTGCAAAGCCCTTGATCTTCGCGCTCGAAGCCGAACGCGCCCATGGCCTGACCATCGCCGGCCTGAAGACCGTCCCCATGGGCCCTGCCCCCAAATGCGATCCCGTTCTGGCGACCAGCGTCGCCGGTCTCGACTTCGTCAACCCGATCGGCATGGCCCCCGGTTTCGACAAGAATGGCGAAGTGCCCGACGCGCTGATCCGCATGGGCTTCGGCTATGCCGAGGTCGGCACGCTGACTCCGCTGGCGCAGGCCGGCAATCCCAAGCCGCGTATCTTCCGGCTGGTCGAGGACAAGGCGGTGATCAACCGTCTCGGCTTTAACAATAAAGGCCAGCAAGACGCCCTGCCCCGGCTCAAGCGGATGCGCGGACGGATGGGCAAGGGCGTGCTCGGCATCAATATCGGCGCGAACAAGGACAGCACGGACCGGATTGCCGACTATGTCATCGGCGCAAAGAACATGGCGCCGCTGGCCGACTATCTGACGGTCAATATCAGCTCGCCCAACACGCCCGGCTTGCGCGCGTTGCAGGACAAAGGCGCGCTGGCGGAATTGCTGGCCGCTGTCATGGCGGCGATGGGCAAATCGAAAACGCCGGTATTCCTGAAGGTTGCCCCCGATCTGGAACCGGCCGATATCGACGATATTGTCGACGTTGCGATGAAACAGAAAATCGCGGCTCTGATCATTTCCAACACCACCATCACCCGGCCCGATTTGAAGTCCGCCAACCAGTCCGAAACCGGTGGCCTCTCCGGCGCGCCGCTAAAAGACCTTGCGCTGCAACGCCTCAAAGATTTCCGCAAGGCCAGCGGCGGTCAAATCCCGTTGATTGGTGTCGGCGGCATTGCGACCGCAGAAGATGCCTATGAACGCATCCGCGCCGGTGCGTCGCTGGTGCAGCTATATACCGCAATGATCTACGAAGGTCCAACGATTGCAGCGGCGATGAGCTGCCAGTTAGCCAAACTGGTCAAACAAGACGGCTTCGGAAACATCGCCGAAGCTGTCGGCACCGCGTAAAGCCTATAATTCCGCTATTCGCCGGTCCCCACCAGCACAACGCCCTCGCGCCGCGGATCAAATCCGCCATCGACTTCGCCATTGCGGATCATCACGGCATGCACGCCGCTATCTTCGCCCTGGCCCGGTTTGAGATCAATACCCCGCGCCGCAAGACCTTGCAAAACCGCCGGATCGAACTTGTCCAATTCACCACCGATGCCTGCCCCGCGCGCAACCAGATTGGGCAAGGCCAAAGCCTCCTGCATCGACAGGTCCCAGTCGATCGCACCGACCAGCGATTTTGCCACATAGGCCAATATGCTGTTGCCGCCGGCTGATCCGATCGCGCCAGCGAACTTGCCGTCACTGTCGAGCAATATGGTTGGCGTCATCGACGATCGGGGCCGCTTGCCCGGTGCCACCGCATTGGCCGCAGGGCGTCCTTCGGCATCGACCGGACTGAACGAAAAATCGGTGAGCTGGTTGTTGAGAAAGAAGCCGTCGACCATGCGGCCGCTGCCGAATATCGATTCAACCGTCGTGGTGATCGAAACAACATTGCCCTTGGCGTCGCGAACGATGAAATGGGAGGTGCCCGCTGGCTCCAATGTCTGATCAGCCGCCGCCTGCACCGCACCGCGCGGCGTCCCCGCCTTGGGTGGAGAAGCAGCCTTATCACCGATCAAGGCGGCCCGCGAAGCAACATAGGCCGGCTCCAGCAATCCGCTGACAGGCACCGAAGCAAAAGCCGGATCGCCGACATATTGGTCGCGGTCTGCGTACATCAGCCGGCTGGCTTCGGCGAACAGGAACCAGGCCTGCGGATCATCCGGGCCTCGCGTGGCAATATCGGTTTTTTCCAGCATCGACAGCAATTGCAGCAAGCCAACGCCGCTCGATGGCGGCGGCGGCACGCAGACAAGATAGACGCGATAGGGATTGCACAAGGCTTCCCGCTTGACCGGCTTGTAAGCGGCCAGATCGGCAATCGTCATCCGTCCGCCCAGCGGCGCCGAGCGGGTCTTGTCGACGATTTTCGCAGCCGTCGAACCGCTGTAGAGCGCTTCGGGTCCGTTCTTCGCCAGACGCCTCAGGAAATCGGCATATTCCGGGTTGGTGATCCGGTCGCCTGTGGTCTTCCGCTTGCCATCGGGGTTGCCGAAATAGGCGGCAGCGTCCGGCGTATCGAGTTGCGGGAAGGAAAGTCCGAGAAAACGGCCGAGCCGCGGACTGATGACAAAGCCCTCCGCCGCTGTCCGCTCAGCTGCCGAAAACAGGCTGCTCCAGTCGAGCGATCCATGTTCTTCATGCACCATTGCCAGCATCCCGACGGCACCGGGTACGCCGGTTGCACGCCCGCTGGTTACCGCCTGGCGATAGCCCAGCGGCTTTCCGTCGGGCCCGAGGAACATCGACGGGCTGGCCTGCGCCGGCGCGGTCTCCCTGCCGTCATAAATAGTCAGTTTGCCGGATGCGCCATCCAGATAGGTCAGGAACGCACCGCCACCAAGTCCGGAGCTTTGCGGTTCCACCAGCGACAGCATCGCCTGCACGGCAATCGCCGCATCGATGGCACTACCGCCCCGTTTCAAAACATCCTGACCCGCTTTCGCCGCCGGCGGATTGGCGGCAATGACGAAGGGTTCTTCCTGCGATGGTGTGGTAGCTGCCGGCACTGAAACCGGGGCTGGTTCAGATAGCCCGGTCTGGGCACAGGAGGCGGTGAGCAACGCTGCCGCAGCAGCGATAAGACGGGACATTTTCATATGGTAGAAAGCTATAGACCAGGTCGAACGGCGATGTCCATTGGCAGTGATTTCCCTGTCGCCGATCACGAAAATACTAGCCGTTTTTACCTAAATAATTGCCGCGCGGTTTCAACCGCGCTAGTCCATAAGCAAATGATCAAGGTCCGGTATCAATCCGGAGCATGAGAGAGGAAGCATTGCGTGGGCCAGAAAAAGCCGAAAAACCGTTATCTTGAAATCGATCAATATCAGAATCTGGTATCGATGTTCTTCGACCGCGCCAGCCAGGGCGGTGACAAGCCGTTTCTGCACGCCAAGATCGACGGCAAGTGGCAGCCGACCACCTGGGCAGAAGCAGCCCGGCAAGTCGCGGCGCTGGCGAAGTCCCTGAAGCGGATCGGCCTGAAAAAGGGCGACCGGGTGATGCTCGTCTCCGAGAACCGCCCCGAATGGTGTATCGCCGATCTCGGCATCATGGCCGCCGGCTGCATCACCGTGCCGACCTACACCACCAACACCGCGCCCGATCACCAGCATATTCTCGACAATAGCGGCGCCCATGCAGTCATCGTGTCAAACAGCAAGCTGGCGCAGAATCTGCTGCCCTCGGTGATCAGCTCTTCCGACGCCAATATCATCATCGGCATCTCCGACCTGCGCATCGGCCAGTCGGGCGACTTCGATCTCTATAGCTGGGACAAGCTCACCCAGGGCAGCGACGCGGATGTCGCAGAAGTGACCGAACAGGTCGCCAGCATCACCCGCGACGAGACCGCCTGCATCATCTACACCAGCGGCACCGGCGGCAAGCCGCGCGGCGTGATGCAGCATCATGGCGCGATCCTGCACAATACCAAGGGACCGGCAGAGGTTATCGAAACGGACTTTGGCTGGGACGAGGAAGTCTTCCTCTCCTTCCTGCCATTGAGCCACGCCTATGAACATAGCGCCGGTCAGTTTTTCCCGATCGGTCTCGGCGCGCAGATTTTCTATTCCGAGGGCCTCGAGAAGCTCGCCTCCAACATCGAGGAAGTGCGCCCGACGATCATGGTCGTCGTCCCGCGCCTGTTCGAAGTGCTGCGCGCGCGGCTGATCAAGACGGTCGAGAAACAGGGCAAGATGCCCAATTATCTGCTCGGCAAGGCGCTCGCCATCGGCAATCGCGAAGCCGAAGGCAAAGGCCGCAAGCGCGACAAGTTGATGGACCTGTTCCTCGACAAGACCCTGCGCCCCAAGGTGCAGCAGCGCTTTGGCGGGCGGATCAAGGCAATGGTCTCCGGCGGCGCCCCGCTCAACCCGGAAATCGGCACGTTCTTCCAGTCGCTCGGCCTGACTTTGCTGCAAGGCTATGGCCAGACCGAATCCGGCCCGATCATCGCCTGCAACCGCCCGCGCACCGGCCTGAAGATGGATACGGTCGGTCCGCCGATGGTCGATACCGAGGTGAAGATTGCCGCTGACGGCGAAATCCTGGTCCGCGGCGAGCTGGTCATGCACGGATACTGGCGCAACCAGGAAGAGACCGACAAGGTGCTCAAGGATGGCTGGCTCCACACCGGCGACATCGGCCATATCGACGAAGCCGGACGCGTCGCGATCACCGACCGCAAGAAAGACCTGATCGTCAACGACAAGGGCGACAATGTCGCGCCGCAAAAGGTCGAGGGCATGCTGACCATCCAGCCGGAAATCCTGCAGGCGATGATCACCGGCGACCGCAAGCCCTATATGGTCGGCCTGATCGTGCCCGATCCCGAATGGGCACTGGAATG
>TARA_R110000787_G_scaffold15134_2_pt1 | contig 36017 bp, 36 predicted proteins | sample TARA_R110000787 | Tara Oceans TARA_R110000787 (sample SAMEA4397920) | marine metagenome | biome: Polar Biome; feature: [DCM] deep chlorophyll maximum layer (ENVO:01000326); material: water (ENVO:00002006), including particulate matter (ENVO:01000060) such as... | depth 35 m | reverse complement strand
TCGAAATTGTCGAAATTATAATCAAAATTATCACTTTTTAATCCTTTTAAGGAGGCATCTAACATTTCGGATATTTCTCTTAAATCTTTAATATCGTCAGATCCAGTAGCGAGATAATAAAACGTTTTAGTCTGTATTTGAGGAATTCTTGCAGGAAGTCGCTCATCTAAAAGAGGTGCTAAATCTGGACTTAAACAGATATATCCATTAAATAATGGAGGGTCTTTAAAAAGAAAATAGTTGATAAAGTTTGCTGTAAAATCGTGACCAATTGCAATGGTGAATTTCGCGGTACGATAATTATTATCGATATATGGGATTAGTTCAAGTCCGATAAATTCGAAAAAATCGGCTCCAGTACCATCTGGCATAAAATCGGTGCTATCATAGTTACAATCATCATAACGAGTATCGCCTTGCATGATTCCAACGACTATCGATTCTGGCATATCCTCCCAATAACTAAAATAGTCTACGTTTCCTGCAACGGGTTCAAATAAATAATTTGCGTCGAGGACCAAAACTATCGGATACACTTTTTCTGTATTTTCTTCGTAATCTCTTGGAAGCTGAATCTTTAATCTTCTTGATTCACCAAGTTTAGTAGATTGAATTTCTTCATAAATAATTTTGGATTGTGAAAACGAATGAAACCCAAAAAACAAACCTATGATAACTAAAAATATTTTCTTCATAAGAGCAAATTTTAATGCTGAAAGATAACGATTTTAAAAATCATATATTTTTCAGAATTAATAAAAAATGATTATTTTTCTTTATTATAAAATGGTAAAATTAATAATGATAGACCTCCAAAAAAAACAATAGAGGCTATACTTGAGGTCCATACGATCCATCCAAATGCAGTTCCGACAGTTTCAGGGATGGCAAAAATCGCTAAAATTCCTGCAACAAAAAAGGGATAAGATCCAAAACCACTATTGGTAAATGCAAAAGAAAAACTACCCACCACAAACGTGATAATTAGTGTTGAAAAAGCAATATTAGAAGTTTCGTTTAATGCAAAAGTAGCGGTATAGAAAGACAATAAATACAAGCCCCAAATTAAAAACGAATGAAAGATAAACGATCCTTTTTTCTTCATTTTTAAGATACTTAAAACTCCATCTTTTAGGCCCGAAAAAAATTGAAGTATTTTTTTAATAATGGGCCATTTAGAAAACTTTAAAACCAATAGAAACAATATTAAAAGCACGGAAAGAACCCCAATGATATTGTAAATGGTATTGATTGGTAATACGTTTAATAGAAACTCAGAAAGCTTATCAAATTGCAACAGTAAGGCTATCGCTGTAAATCCAAATAAAAAGAGAACATCTACAACTCTTTCAGATATAATGGTCCCAAAAGCTTTATCAAAAGGAACGTCTTCATATTTATTAATAATAACTGCTCTTGATACTTCTCCGCTTTTAGGAATAAATATATTCATAATATAAGCCACATAAACAGCCATAAAATTATTTGGGAGCTTAGGTTGATAGCCTAAAGGTTCTAACATGAAATTCCATCGGTAAGCTCTAGAAATATGACTTAATAAACTAAAAACTACAGACAGAATTACAAAAGTATAATCTGCTTTTTTGAAGTAAGCCGAAATTTCTTCTAATTGTTGAGGGCTAAATTTTGAATAAGAATAATAAATTAAAAACACACCAAGTCCTAACGGAATGGCAATTTTAAAGAATGTAATAAGTGACTTATTCAAATTATGAAAGTAAGTTGTTTTCTTCGTTTGGAAATACTAAAGACGGTTTAAATATTTTAGCATCTTTAATAGTCATGATAGCATACGTAATTAGTATTAAAATATCTCCTGGAGCTACTTTTCTTGCTGCTGCACCATTTAAAGTTATTTCACCAGTATTTCTTGGACCAGGAATAGCATAGGTTTCCAGTCGCTCTCCATTGTTATTATTTACGATTTGTACTTTTTCGCCTTCAATAATATTTGCAGCATCCATGAGGTCTTCATCTATGGTAATACTTCCAATATAATTAAGATTTGCACCCGTAACTTTTACTCTATGTATTTTTGATTTTACTACGTGTATTTGCATCTGGCAAAGGTATTAATTTAATGCCATATTATCTATTAGTCTTACGCCACCAATAAAGCAAGCGATAAACCCGCGATAATTTTTCTTCTTGCTTTTATAAATAGTCGTTTTTAGTGTTTCTGTATCGGCTATTTCAAAATATTCTAACGTTAAAGAAGGGTGGTTTTTAAATTCCTTTTCAACTAATTCATTTAATTTTGAAATGCTTAATAATTTAAAATTCTCTTTTACTTTTAAGAGTGTTTTATAAATTAAGACGGCTTCGTTTAATTGTTCAGCATTAAGACGTTTGTTTCTAGAACTCATTGCAAGACCACTACTTTCTCTAACAATTGGACAGCCAACAACTTTTACAGGAAGATTTTCAATTTCAACTAATTTTTTTACTATTTGTAATTGCTGAAAATCCTTTTCACCAAGATAAGCTCTATTAGGTTTTACAATTCTAAAAAAAAGATTTAAAACAGTTCCAACCCCATCAAAATGACCAATGCGATGTTTTCCTTCCATTTCATGTTCAATTCCTGAATAATTATAATGTTTCGAACTTATATTCTGATCATATAAATCTGAAGCATTTGGTGAAAAAATAAAAATATTTTTTGAAAACCGCTTTAAGTGGGCAATGTCATTTTCTATAGTCCTAGGGTATTTTTGCAAATCATTTGGATTATCAAACTGTGTTGGATTAACAAAAATACTCACTACAACACAATCATTTTCAATACTAGCTTGTTCAACTAATGAAACGTGTCCTACGTGTAACGCTCCCATGGTCGGAACAAATCCAATACTTTTGCAGTTTTTTAAAAAGGGTAATAGCGCCTCCTTTAATGAAGCACTTGAGTTATGTATTTTCATTTAGAAAAATATTAAGACAGTAAAAATAATATATTAAAGTCAGTCTGCATAAATTTTCGTAATTTTGCATGTTTTTATACACCACGAAAAAATTATATATGAAAGATAAAAGGATCTTATATGTGTCTTCAGAAGTAATACCTTATTTACCTGAAACCGAGATTTCTTCAATGTCGTTTGAAGCGCCTCGAATGGTAAACAGTAATAAAGGGCAAATTAGAATTTTTATGCCTCGTTACGGTAATATTAACGAACGTAGACATCAACTTCATGAGGTTATTAGATTATCAGGAATGAATTTGGTGATTAATGACATGGATGTTCCACTTATTATAAAAGTAGCATCGATTCCAAAAGAGCGCATGCAAGTCTATTTTATTGATAATGAAGATTATTTTAAAAGAAAAGCAACTTTTGAAGATGAAGATGGAAAGCTTTTTGACGATAATGACGAAAGAGCTATTTTCTTTGCTAAAGGTGTTATTGAAACCGTTAAAAAATTAAATTGGTCGCCAGATATTATTCATGTTCACGGTTGGTTAGCTTCATTTTTGCCTTTATATTTAAAAAAGTATTACGCTAAAGAACCTCTTTTTGAAAACAGTAAAATAGTTACGTCAGTATACAATCAAGGATTTAAAGGACAGTTAAATACTAAGGTTACTGATAAAATTATGTTTGATGGAATTGATAAAAAGCATATTGAAGAATTAAAAGAACCTAATTATATTAATATGATGAAGGTTGCAATAAAAAATTCAGATGCTATTATTTATGGTTCAGAAGAACTTCCAGAAGAATTAGAGGAATATCTTAAAGAACTTGAAATGCCGATGTTAAAGTATCATAAAAAAGAAGAAATTTCTCCGGCTTATTTAGATTTTTACCTTTCAAAAGTATTGTCATAAATACATCATTTTATTTTACTATGAAAAAACAAAATACTTTGCCTAAAATAGTGGCAATATTATTTTTTATTTTATCTATTGTTTCCTGTCACGAAGATTTTAATACAATAGGAGGAGATATTGTCGGTGACGACAGTCTCTTGTCTGAACTAGATAATACAAAAACTGTAGTTGCCTATAGTAGAAAATTGGCTCCAGTGCAAACTAATATAATACCAGTTAGTCAATTAGGGATTTATAATGATGGAACCTTTGGGAAATCAACTGTAAATTATATAACTCAAATACTAATGAATCCTCCAAACCCTGTTTTTGCAGACGAATTAGGTCAGGAAGTTATTTTAGATAGTGTTATGTTGTATATCCCTTATTTTAACGACAGTACTACAGAGGAAGACGTTACAACCTATACTTTAGATTCCATATTTGGAAGTGAACCTATAAATATTTCGATGTATGAATCAAATTATTTTTTAAGAGATTTAGATCCAAACTCAAATTTTCAAGATTCTCAGTATTATTATTCTAATCAAGGATCTCTTTTTGAAGATAATTTATTGCAAAACGAATTGTTTATAGAAATAGAAGACTTTGTGCCAAGTAATGAAGGTCATAGTATAATAACCAATGTAACTGGAGATGATGGCGTAGTAACAATAGACACTACTACTATTGCACCAGGAATCAGGGTTCCATTATCAAATGATTATTTTCAAGAAAAAATATTAGATAAAGAAGGGGATCCAGTTTTAAGTAATAACAATAACTTTAAGGATTACCTTAGAGGATTGTATTTTAAAGTTGCATCAAATACTGATAATGGAAGTTTGTTTATTTTTAATCCCGAACTTGCTAATATTACGCTTTATTATAATTTTCAAAGATCCCGAGAAGATAGTTCAGGTAATCCTGTATTAGATGAGGATGGAGTAGCTATAATTGATACTGTTTATGAAGAATATGTATTAAGTTTCGCTGGAGTAAATTTAAGTGTTTTTGACAACGAATTATCACCAGAAATTGCCTCTGCAATCGAATCTCCAAATGTAAATGAAGGAGAAGAGAGCTTGTATGTAAGAGGAGGTGATGGAATCGTAACTGTTATTAATCTATTTGGTGATGATGTTGATGACAACGGTATATCTGATGAATTAGAAGTGCTTCGAGATAAAGATTGGTTAATTAATGATGCAAATTTAAAATTTTACATAGACCAAAGCAAAATTGTTGGTGGAGAAACAGAGCCAGAAAGGCTTACCGTTTATAATATTAACAATAACACAGTATTGGCAGATTATTTTTTAGATCCAACATCTGGAGATGAACCCAATGATGCAATAACAAATCATATGGGAAGAATTGAAAGAAATAGCGATGATTTAGGGGTTTCTTATACAATTAATCTAACCCATCATATCAGTAATTTAATCAATAAAGATTCAACAAATGTTTCCTTAGGTCTAATTACTTCACAAAATGTATTGTTAAATGGCTTTCAAAAACTAGACACTTTACAAGACCCTAATCAAACTTTACAAACAATTAGAACAGTGCAAAGAAGTAGTGTGATTTCTCATGAAGGAACCGTGCTTTTTGGAAATAATACTCTTAATGAGGATAAGAAATTAATTTTAGAAATTTATTACACAGAACCTAATTAAACGCTAAGCCTTATGTGTGGAATTGTTGGATATATTGGAACTAGAGATGCATACCCTATTATACTAAATGGATTAAAACGTTTAGAATACAGGGGTTATGATAGTGCAGGAATTGCCCTGTATGATGGTAAAGATATTCAACTTTGTAAAACAAAAGGGAAAGTTGCAGATTTAGAACTTAAGGTTTCTAAGGAAATGTCAACCATTGGGAATTTAGGAATTGGTCATACCCGTTGGGCAACACACGGAGAACCAAATGATGTTAATTCTCATCCGCATTATTCAAATAGTGGAGATTTAGTAATCATCCATAATGGAATAATTGAAAATTATGCTGCTTTAAAAAAGGAATTAATCAATAGAGGTTATACTTTTTATTCAGATACCGATACAGAAGTTTTAGTAAACTTAATTGAAGATATTAAGAAAAATGAAAATGTCAAATTAGGGAAAGCTGTTCAGATAGCATTAAACCAAGTAGTTGGAGCTTATGCTATTGCTTTGTTTGATAAGAATAAGCCAGACGAAATAGTAGTTGCTAAATTGGGAAGCCCTCTTGCTATTGGAATTGGTGACAATGAGTTTTTTGTTGCTAGTGATGCTTCACCATTTATCGAATATACAAATAATGCTATTTATCTAGAAGATGAAGAAATGGCTATTATTAGATTAGGTAGAGATATAAAAATCAGAAAAGTTAAGGATGATAGTATTGTAGCGCCTTATATACAGGAACTTCAGTTAAATTTGGAGCAAATCGAAAAAGGAGGTTACGAACACTTTATGTTAAAAGAAATCTATGAGCAACCTTCAGTAATTAAGGATACCTATAGAGGAAGATTACTTGCAGATAAAGGAATTATTAGATTAGGAGGCCTTGAAGATTATATAGAAAAGTTTATCAATGCCGATAGAATAATTATTGTTGCTTGTGGCACCTCTTGGCATGCTGGATTGGTTGCCGAATACATTTTTGAAGATTGGGCGAGAATACCTGTAGAGGTTGAATATGCTTCAGAATTTAGATATAGAAATCCTATAATAACTGAAAACGATGTTGTAATAGCGATCTCACAAAGTGGAGAAACTGCAGATACATTAGCAGCTATTAAGTTGGCAAAAGAAAAAGGAGCATTTGTTTATGGAATTTGTAATGTAGTAGGGTCTACTATTTCTAGAGCTACGCATAGTGGTACTTATACTCATGCAGGCCCAGAAATTGGAGTTGCTTCAACAAAAGCATTTACAACACAGATTACGGTATTGACCATGATCGCCTTAAAACTTGCGAAAATTAAAGGAACGATTTCTCAAAGTAACTATATGTTACATTTAAGAGAATTAGATTTAATCCCTTCTAAAGTAGAAGCAGCTTTACAGAAGAATGATGAAATTGAAAAAATTGCAAAAATATTTAAAGATGCTACTAATTTTCTTTACTTAGGGAGAGGATATAATTTTCCAGTAGCATTGGAAGGTGCTCTTAAGCTAAAAGAAATTTCTTATATCCATGCAGAAGGATATCCTGCTGCCGAAATGAAACATGGGCCTATTGCATTAATTGATGAGCATATGCCAATTGTAGTAATTGCTGTTAATTCTAATCATTACGAAAAAGTAGTAAGTAACATACAAGAAATTAAATCACGAAAAGGGAAAATTATTGCTGTTGTTACCGAAGGTGATACCATTGTTAGGGAAATGGCAGATTATATTATGGAGGTTCCAAATACTCCAGAAACCCTTTCACCATTGGTGACGACAATACCATTGCAATTATTATCTTATCATATAGCTTTAATGTTGGGCAGAAATGTTGATCAACCTAGAAATTTAGCAAAAGCCGTTACCGTAGAGTAATTATAAAGATATTTTAGTTTTTTTTATTTGAATTTTATTCTCATTTTAGATGCACTAGCCTTTTAATAAAGCTAAAATTGTGTATATTTCGGAATTAAAAATCAATTCAAATAAATATATGAAGACAATTATTACTTTATTTTGTATGTGTTTTAGCATTGTAGCTTTTTCACAAACCACCATAACCGGGAATATTGTAGACCAATCCCAAGAACCAGTTTTAGGCGCCAACATCATTATTGTAGGTGCTGCTATTGGAACATCTACAGACTTCGATGGTAATTTTACTTTAACAGTTGATCAGGATCTGCCATTTTCAATTGAAATTAGTAGCATCGGTTATCAATCAGTTACTCAAGAAGTAACTTCCAATAATCAAACTTTCAATGTGACATTAAATGAAGGAGATCAATTAGATGAAGTTGTTGTTTCAGCTTCTAGAACTCCTGAAAGTGTTAGAGAATCCCCCGTAACTATTGAAAGGTTTGATACAAGAGATATTAAAAACGCAACTTCACCAGATTTCTACTCTAGTTTAGAAAATTTAAAAGGAGTTGATATTAATAAAGGGAGTTTAACATTTAATTCGATTAATACTCGTGGTTTTGCAACATTTGCAAATACTCGTTTTGTTCAATTAGTAGATGGAATGGATAACGCTTCTCCAGCATTAAATTTTGCAATCGGAAACTTTTTAGGAATGAATGAGCTGGATGTAAATAGTGTTGAACTATTACCCGGTGCTTCATCCGCATTATATGGTGCAAATGCTTTTAATGGTATTTTATTTATGACCAGTAAAAGCCCATTTGATCATGAAGGTATTAGTGTATATGTAAAAACAGGAATTACTTCACAAAAAGCTGCTGGAGATAATAACTTTTACGATTTTGGAATTAGAGCAGCACATAAGTTTAGTGATAAATTTGCAGCAAAAGCATCATTTTCATACTTACAAGGTACAGAATGGTATGCTACAGATGATAATCAATACGTACAAAGAACACCAGGCTTACCAGACGAAATTGTGCCATTTGCCAATCAGCCTGCACATGACGGTTTAAATATTTATGGTGATGAGGTGAGTTTAGGTGCATTGGGTACAGATTTAAACGGTGTCGCACAATCATTAGAAGCTCAAGGATTAATCCCTGCTGGATCTAGTGCATTAATTCCTGCGGTAAATGTTTCAAGAACAGGTTATAGAGAACAAGATGTTACAGATTATGATGCTGGCAGTGGTAAAGCAGATTTCTCTTTAAATTATAGACCAACAGGAGGTGACTTAGAAATAGTTTTGAATTCTAAATTAGGATTTGGAAGAACTATTTATCAAGGTGCCAACAGATATCAGTTGGATAATTTCTTAATGCAACAACATAAATTAGAAGTAAAAAGTAAAGACTTTTTTGTAAGAGGTTATATGATAAATGAATCTGCTGGTAATTCTTACGATATGCGTTTTACGGGTATTAATTTAAGTAAAATTAATGGGCAAGAATGGTTTGGTACTTATGCAGGAGCTTATTTACAAGCTACTTTAGGTGGAGCTACTAGTGAGCAAGCACATGCAGGAGCTAGAATTGCTGCAGATGATGCTTATACCTTAAAGCCAGGAACAGATGAATTTAATACTGCCTTTGAACGTATTAAAAATGATCCAGATGTAGATACAGGTTCTAAATTTGTTGACAATACACAAATGTATGTAGGAGAAGGTAATTATAATTTTAAAAGTCTTTTAAATGATTATATGGATCTTCAAGTTGGAGGTTCTTATAGACAATATTCATTAAATTCTGGTGGAACAATTTTCACCGATTATGATGGTTCAATTGACTATAATGAATATGGATCGTATGTTCAGGCTTCAAAAAAATTCTTAGATGAAGAACGTATGAAAGTTACTGCTTCAATTCGTTATGATAAAAACGAATTTTTTGACGGTAAGTTTTCACCAAGACTTTCGTTAACCTATGCTGCAGGCGATAGAAAACAACACAACTTTAGAACATCTTTCCAAACTGGTTTTAGAAATCCAGATACACAATCATTATTTATTGGGTTTGATGTAGGTAGAGCTATTTTAGTTGGTTCTTCTCCTGATAATTTAGACCGGATTTTACCAGGGACAAATTTAACAGGTAGAGATGCTTATTTTAATTCTTACACAAGAACCTCTGCAGAATTATTTGCAGCAACAGGTGACCCAACAGTATTAGAAGCTGTAGCAACTCCTTTAGTAGAACAAGAAAAAGTTACTGCTTTTGATTTTGGATATAGAGGTAAAGTAGGTCCAGTTAATTTGGATGCGAATGTTTACTATAATATCTATGATGGATTTATCAACCAAAAAATTGTTGTTACTCCTGAAAATGGAATCGCAGGTGATCCATCTGGTATTGCAGACTTAATTGCAGGTAACACTCAAAATTTCCAAGTATATACAAACTCTAAAGCTGATGTTTCTTCTTATGGAGTTGTAGTTGGTGGTAATGTTAGATTTGCTGGTAATTTTATTTTCGGAGCAAATTATACCTACGCACAATTTGATTTTGATCAAGCTACAGACCCAGATTTTAGTGCTGGATTTAATACTCCAGAGCATCAAGTAAAAATTTCAATTGGAAATACAAAGTTATTTAAAAACTTTGGGTTTAATGTTGACGGACGTTATAAAGGAGAATATTTATGGGAATCAAGTATTGCTAATGCAGTAATGCCAGAAATCTATTTAGTAGACGCTCAGATAAATTATGGAATCCCTGCAATAAAATCTGTTATTAAAGTAGGAGCAACAAATTTAGGAGGTACGGAATATCAAAGTGCAGTAGGTACTGGTAATATTGGATCTCAATATTATATCTCTTTAACTATCAACAATTAATAATAAAAATTAATAATATGAAAATATTAAATATATATAAAAGTATTGGAGTACTTGCTTTAGCAACTACTTTGTTAGTGTCTTGTTCTAAACTTGAATTCGACATACCAGTTGAAGAGGTAACACCTTTAACTTCAGGTACAGCAGATTTTTCAAATTATGTGGCTCTTGGAGCTTCTTTTTCTGCTGGAGTTTCTGATGGTTCTTTGTTTATTGCGAGTCAAAACAATTCGTTTCCAAATTCATTATCTGGAGCAATGGCAAATGCTGGTGGGGGTGAATTTAGGCAACCACTGGTAAGTGATAATGTTGGAGGCTTACTTCTAGGAGGAGTGCAAATAGCAGGTCCAAGATTATACTTTACTGGATCTGGACTAGGTGTATTGAATGATACACCGACTACAGAAGTTACAAATATTTTAACTGGACCGTTTAATAACATGGGGGTTCCAGGAGCAAAAAGTTTTCATTTATTAGCGCCAGGTTATGGTAATGTTGCTGGAGTTCCTACTGGACAAGCAAATCCATATTTTGCTAGAATGGCTTCCAGTCCTAATGCTACCGTTTTAGAAGATGCTGTTTCTCAAAATGGAACATTCTTTACAGTATCTGTTATGGGAGGTAATGATGTTTTAGGTTATGCAACCTCAGGAGGATCAGGCGTAGATCAAACAGGAAATTTTGATCCTGCTACTTACGAAGGTAATGATATTACAGATCCAAATGTATTTGCAGGAGTTGCAAGCGCAATAGTAGCTGGTTTAACAGCTAATGGAGCTAAGGGTGTGCTTTCAAACGTTCCTTATGTAACCGATTTACCTTATTTTACAACAGTACCTTATGATGCAGTGCCTTTAGATGCTGCTACCGCAGCTCAATTAAATGGTGCTTTTGCTCCATATAATGGTGGTTTACTGGCAGCTGAAGCAGGTAGTTTAATTACTCCTTCAGAAAGAGCAGCAAGAACTATCAATTTTGCAGCTGGTCAAAATGCCGTAACTTTAGTAGATGAAGACTTAACAAATTTAGCAGCCTTAGGATTGCCTTCTTATAGACAAGCAACGTCTAACGATTTATTGGTTTTACCAGCGAGTTCATTTATAGGAACGCAAGTAGATGGCAATCCGCAGTTAATTAATGGAGTTTCGGTTCCTTTGTCAGATCAATGGGTATTGACAGACATTGAGACTCAGAAAGTATTAACAGCTACAGATGCCTACGCCCTAACAGTAGAAGCACTAGCAACTGCAAACGGTCTAGCTTTTGTTGACTTAAGAGTTATTTTATCTGAAGCATATTCAAGTGGTATTATGTTTGATAATTTTAATATGACCACAGATTTAATCTTTGGAGGTTTAGTGAGTTTAGATGGCGTGCATTTAACAGGAAGGGGATATGCATACATGGCTAATAAGTTCCTAGAAGCTATAGATGCTAACTACGGCTCTAATTTTGGAGCATCAGGTTCTATGTTAAAAGCAGATGATTATACTGTTATATATCCAGAAGGATTATAATATTTAATTTATATAATACATTAAAAAACCGAAGTTTAATACTTCGGTTTTTTGTTATATGAAATTTTGATTACTAATAAATACGTATGCTTATTAGTAATAATTAAGCGGTATTAGATATGAATAAAAATTTAGGGTTTTGGCTTGTATTTTTTCAATATAAAAAACTATCTTTGCCCCGTTTAAAATAGGGTATATTTAAAGCTCTAATAGTACTAAAAAATAAACAGTTAATAATGTCAAAAGTTACAGGTAAAGTTGCACAAATTATTGGACCAGTTGTAGATATTGAATTTGCAAACGGATCAGAACTTCCAAAAATTTACGATTCTCTTGAAGTAAATAATAATGGAAGATTATTAATACTAGAAGTACAATCGCATATTGGAGAAAATACAGTGAGAACTATTTCTATGGATTCAACAGATGGATTAAGTAGAGGGGTTGATGCAATAGCTACAGGAGTTCCTATACAAATGCCTATTGGAGATGATATCTACGGACGTCTTTTCAATGTAGTTGGAGATTCCATTGATGGTATTGGTAATTTACCAAAAACAGGTGAAAACGGAATGTCTATTCACCGTGATGCACCAAGATTTGAAGATCTTTCAACTTCTACCGAAGTACTTTTTACAGGTATTAAAGTAATTGACCTTATTGAGCCTTATGCGAAAGGTGGTAAAATTGGTTTATTTGGTGGAGCAGGTGTAGGTAAAACGGTACTTATTCAAGAGCTTATTAATAATATAGCAAAAGGACATGGTGGACTTTCAGTATTTGCTGGAGTAGGAGAACGTACTCGTGAAGGGAACGATTTACTTCGTGAAATGTTGGAGTCTGGAATTATAAAATATGGTGACGACTTCTTAAAATCTATGGAAGATGGAGGTTGGGACCTTTCAAAAGTTGAAAAATCTGCTTTAAAAGAATCTAAAGCAACTTTCGTTTTTGGACAAATGAATGAACCACCTGGAGCACGTGCACGTGTTGCATTATCAGGTTTAACTATTGCTGAATATTTCCGTGATGGAGCAGGAGATGGACAAGGGAAAGATGTACTTTTCTTCGTAGATAATATCTTCCGTTTTACACAAGCAGGATCTGAGGTGTCAGCACTTTTAGGTCGTATGCCTTCAGCGGTAGGATATCAACCAACATTAGCTACAGAGATGGGAGCAATGCAAGAGCGTATTACTTCAACTAAAAGAGGTTCTATTACATCTGTACAAGCGGTTTACGTACCTGCAGATGATTTAACGGATCCAGCACCAGCAACAACCTTTGCTCATTTAGATGCAACAACGGTATTATCTCGTAAAATTGCTGAATTAGGTATTTATCCAGCAGTAGATCCATTGGATTCTACTTCTAGAATTTTAACTGCAGATATTTTAGGTGATGAGCATTATGACTGTGCTCAACGTGTAAAAGAGTTATTACAACATTATAAAGAATTGCAAGATATTATTGCAATTTTAGGGATGGAAGAATTATCTGAAGAAGATAAACTTTCTGTATATAGAGCTAGAAAAGTTCAACGTTTCTTATCTCAACCTTTCCATGTTGCTGAACAATTTACTGGGATTCCAGGATGTTTAGTAGATATTAAAGAAACTATTAAAGGTTTCAATATGATTATGGATGGTGAGTTAGATAAATTACCAGAAGCTGCTTTTAACCTTAAGGGAACAATTGAAGAAGCAATCGAAGCTGGTGAAAAAATGTTAGCTGAAGTTTAAACTAGTATACAGTTAACAGTTCTCAGTCAGCAGTAAGCGACTGAATACTGAATGCTGAATGCTTAATACTAAAAATTATGTATTTAGAAATAGTAACTCCAGAAGCTTCTTTAGTAAGTGGTGAAGTAGAATCTTTAACAGTACCAGGAGTAGATGGTGAGTTTCAGATGTTAAATAACCACGCATCTATTGTGTCATCTTTACAAAATGGAAAAGTGAAATTTAAAGGAGAACCTACATTTACTGAAGGATTTGAAGATAAATTCTCTAAGGAAAATGACGGGAGATGGTCTTTAAAAATAAATAGTGGTACTATTGAAATGAAAGATAATAAAGCAATCGTGTTGGCAGATTAAGTAAATACGATTATTATATTTTAAAATCCCAAATTTTATAAATTTGGGATTTTTTTATTCTATTTTTTTAAAACTCTCGAGTAGATTTATTTTTTCATTCGAGTCTTTAAAACTAACTTCCATAGTTTGATAAGTCCATTTTTCGCCATTCTTTTCAGCGATAATCATTAAGCTACCTTCTCCTTTAGGACCTTTAACAGGTATTTTTAAATCTGCAGTACCAAAATCATCTTCATAGTTAATATTTCCCTGAAACATTCCATCTGTTTCTATTGGTTCGCCTAATTTATTAATTACAAATTCATTTTTTTGAAGATTTTCCATACCTACCGAATAAGGAACAGAATCTTTAAACATATCGGTCACTTTACCAACCATAGCTCCAAAAAGCAATATAAAAACTACAATAACGGATAGACATCCTAATGAAGGAATGGCCCATTTCCAATTTTTTTGGAACCAATTTCTGTGATCGTTTTCTGCATTCATACTATTATATTTTTAACTGATACTTTTTGGTAAAAGTATATTTTTATAGCAATATTACCTTTATTTTCGCTCGCTAATAATACAGCTATGAAAATAAAATATATATTAATATTGGTTACTTTGTTTAATGGAATGATTTTATTTTCTCAAGAAACCAATACCGAAGAACAATTAGACGAAGTATTAATTACTTCTAGTAGAATAGATTTACCATTTTCAGAAAACTCACGAAACATTACTGTAATTTCTTCCGAAGATATTAAAAACAGCACAGCAACCAACGTTCCTGATTTATTACAGAGTATCGCAGGAATTGATGTTAGAAGAAGAGGAACCGATGGTATGCAATCGGATATTTATATTCGTGGAGGGCAATTTAATCAAACTTTAATTTTGATTGATGGGTTTAAAACAGAAGACCCGCAAACTGGCCATCATACCATGAATATGATGATTCCTTTAGAAAACATAGATCGAATTGAAATAATTAAAGGACCAGCAGCAAGAGTATTTGGTCAAAATGCATTTTCTGGTGCTATCAATATTGTAACTAAAAACAATGTAAAAGAGCAATTAAAATTAGAAGTAGGAAGTGGTTCTTATGATAAATTAAATTTAGGAATTACTGCAGCAACTAACCTTGAAAAATCAAGTCATTTTGTTAATTTCGAATACAATGCGAGTCAAGGGTATCGTGAAAATACTGATTACGAAAATCTTAATTATTTTTTAAAGAGTAGTATTCAAACCAAAAATCAACCTATAGATGTAATAGCAACGTTTATAGATCGAAAATTTGGTGCGAGTAACTTTTATACAAATAACCCGGTATATAACGAATATGAGGAAACTCAAACTAGTTTGGTAGGAGTTTCAACTTCTATCAACAAAAATAATTGGACTTTTAAACCAAAATTATACTGGAAAAGAGGACAAGATATGTTTGTATTAAAAAGAGAAGACCCAAGCTTTTCTAGAAATTTTAATATTACTAATAAAATAGCAGCAGAAGTAAATTCTTCTTTTAAATCATCATTAGGTATTACAGGTGTTGGATTAGATGTTTCTGAAACTACATTATCAAGTAATAACCTAGGAGACCAAAATAGAACGGCTGTTAATATGTTTGTGGAACACCGCTTTTTATTGGTAAATGATAAATTAGATATCACTCCAGGCGTATCATTAAGTTATTTTTCAGATTTCGATTTTCAAGCATTTCCAGGATTGGATGTTGGATATGCGTTTTCTAATAATTTAAAAATTTACGGAAATATTGGATATTCTTATAGGGTTCCTACTTATACAGAGCTGTATACTAATATCCCTAATTTTTTATCGGGAAATTCAGACTTAAAACCTGAAAAAGCGCTTGCAGAAGAATTAGGAATAAAATACACTATCAAAAAACTAGAATTGACTGGGGCGGCTTTTAGGAGAGAAGCTAAAGATTTGATAGATTATGTAAAGGAAACAGAAGAAAGTCCAATTTATGTAGCTCAAAACCTAAGAGAGATAACAACTTCTGGGTTTGAGTTGAATGCAGCTTACAATTTTATGCTTTTCAATAATTCTCATAGAGTTAACTTAGGGTATACTTTTTTGGAAGACGATTATCATGATGCAAATGTTTACGCTTCAAGGTATTTAATAGACACTTCAATAAAGCATCATTTTACAGGAGTTTTCGATTTTACAATTGCTAAAATTATAAAGCCTAGTGTTACGTATAAATATGTGGAAAGGCCAACAGAATCATACAGTATTGTAGATGCAAAAGTTGCTACAGATGTTAAATCGTTTTCTGTGTTTGTTTTATTTAATAATATTTTTGACACAGAATATTATGAAAAAGATCACGTAATTATGCCAAAGAGTAATTTTGATTTTGGAGTAAGTTATACCTTTAGATAATATTTCTATTTTTAAAAACTTACTTGATCAACTCCCTAACCTTATCATAAACTAAAAAGGATTCCCAGCCTCGGTATAATAAATAATCGGCTAGTTTTTTTCTTTTTTTTTGGAGGTTACTTTCAGAACTTAATTGTAGAAATCGTTTTTGCGCCAATTCGTTAAAGGTGTTTTCGTAGTCATCTTCTTCAATCTCTTTTAATCCTAAATCAATATTATATTTAGAAACATCTCTAAATCTAAGTTCTCTTACAATGCGTTGTTTTCCCCATTTTTTATGGTTGAATTTCCCCCTTGCATATGCTTGAGAAAACCTGCTTTCATTTAAGAAATTATGCTTTAATAAATGAAGAATGATGATGTCAATTGCATCAGGAATCATTCTCATTTCTCTCAGTTTTTGATTCACTTCTTTATGACAACGTTCCTGATAGGCACAATAACCTTCAAGTTTAGTGGTAGCTTCTTTTACAGTATATGTTTTTTGAGAATTGTAATTCACTGAAAATATAATTTATCAAATTTAATTAAAAAAAAGGCATAAAAAAACCTCCTAAGTTTTCACAAAGGAGGTTTTTTTTCAGGTTATATTATCTTCGAATCATCTTTGTCAACAAAGTGATATTCTAGATACGTGTAAGCATCTCTTGGTTGTATTGTCACCCATTTCTTGTGCTCCATAAACCACTTGGTTCGCACGGATGGAAAACCTTTTGTTAAAAAGGCCGCTATAAAAGGATGTGTGTTTAAAGTTATCTTTTTAGAGTCTTTTTTGATAAGGCTTTTAAGCTCATCAGTCATTTTGTTCACCAATACTATTGGTGCTTCAATCTCGGTAGTTCCTCCAGTATTAGGATTCTCTTCTCGAGTTTTAATATTCATTTCTGGTCGTACGCGTTGTCTGGTTATTTGTATTAAACCAAACTTGGTAGGGGGTAATATTTTATGTTTTGCTCGATCATCACTCATTTCTTCAACCATATGGTCGAATAATCTTTTTCGATTGGCAGCTGCTGCCATATCTATAAAATCGATAACAATAATACCTCCCATATCACGCAACCTTAGTTGTCGTGCTACTTCGCTAGCAGCAATTAAATTTACTTCTAATGCGGTTTCCTCTTGATTACTTGATTTGTTACTTCGGTTACCACTATTAACGTCAATTACATGCAACGCTTCAGTATGTTCGATCACTAAGTAAGTTCCCTTACTTCCTGATACTGTTCTACCAAACGCTGTTTTAATTTGACGTTCAATCCCAAATTTTTCAAATAAGGGAGTTTTAGAATCGTAAAACTTAACAATATTCTCTTTTTTAGGTGCAATTGTTTGCACATAATCTTTAATCTGTAAGTAAAGCGTTTCGTCGTCTATATAAATAGAAGAAAACGAATCGTTAAAGACATCTCTAATAATAGATGCGCCTCTATTTAACTCACTTAACACCTTTGAAGGAAGGTGCGCTCCTCGTAACTTTTTGCACATCGCATTCCAACGATCCATGAGATTTTCTAAATCTCTATCCAGTTCAGCTACTTTTTTACCCTGGGCTACAGTTCGTATAATAACTCCAAATCCTTTAGGCTTAATGCTCGTTACCAAGCGTTTTAACCTGTCTTTTTCTTCCTTAGATTCTATTTTTTGTGAAATAGAAACTCGATCAGAAAACGGCACCAATACAATATAGCGTCCTGCTATTGAAAGCTCTGAACTAATTCTTGGTCCTTTAGTGGAAATGGGTTCTTTTACAATCTGAACCAATGTAGATTGATTAGACTTTAGTACATGATTTATACCTCCGTTCTTGTCAATATCTTTTTCAAATGGGAAATTATTTAAAGAATAATCTTTAAGTTTACCTGTGCTTACACTCTTAACGAATTTCAAAAGAGAAGCGACTTTAGGGCCTAAATCATGATAATGCAAAAATGCATCTTTTTCATAACCTACATTTACAAATGTAGCATTTAAGCCCGGAACAATTTTTCGAGTTTTGGCGATAAACACATCACCAACTGAAAACTTGTTATCGTCTTCTTCTTTATGTAATTCTATTAGTTTTCCATCTTTTAAAAGGGCAAAATCAACTGATTGTGAACTGGATCTAATAAATAATTCGTAGTTCACTTTTCATTAATTTTTATCCATCATACCTATAAGTATGACAAATGGATTAAACAATATTTTATCACAGGTTTTTGTATTCTCACTATTGTAGTGAGAAAAACCCGTCGAAATTAAAAAGTTAAAAAAACTGATTAATTTCATTTTCAAAGAACTTATTTGATTTTTTTAAACTATAGAAATAATATATTATTTCTTAGTTTTATGGCGGTTAGCACGACTTCTTTTCTTTCTTTTATGAGTAGAAATCTTTGCTCTTTTTCTTTTTTTACCACTTGGCATAGTAATCTCTGTTTATATATCCCGATTTAACGAGATGGTTATTATTTTACTTTAACGTTAGTTTTTACACCTTCTACAAATACTTTAGCAGGTTTAAATGCTGGTATGTTATGTGCGGGGATTTTAATTGTAGTATTTTTTGAAATGTTTCTTCCTGTTTTTTCAGCTCTTTTCTTTACGATAAAACTTCCAAAACCTCTTAAGTAAACATTGTCACCACCTTCTAATGAATTTTTCACTTCATTCATAAAGGTTTCAACAGTAGCTTGAACATCTCCTTTTTCCATTCCTAATTTGTCTGAAATCTTCGCTACGATATCTGCTTTTGTCATTGTTTGTTAAATTTATATATTAAAATATCTCTTTTTTTCAAGACGGCAAATATATGAATTTTATAATCAAAAAATCTAATGGTAAACCATTAAAATTTAATTAGATAAAGGCTAATTTTGCTAGATGCCAAAAAGTAACCCGAAATTTAGTAAGAAACTCATAGTGTGGTATTTAGCTCATAAAAGAGATTTACCTTGGAGAAACACTGCTATACCTTATTATATATGGCTTTCAGAAATCATACTTCAGCAAACAAGAGTCGAACAAGGATTGCCATATTATCAAGCATTCGTTTCTGCATATCCAACTGTAAATAAATTAGCAAATGCCAGTGAGCAAGAAGTACTAAAATTATGGCAAGGTTTGGGTTATTATTCTCGCGCAAGAAACCTTCTTGCGACTGCTAAATATATTTCAAATGAATTAAATGGTGTTTTTCCAACTACCTATAAAGATCTTATAAAGCTTAAAGGAGTTGGAGATTATACTGCTAGTGCCGTAGCTTCCATTTGTTTTAATGAAGCAACGGCTGTAGTAGATGGTAATGTTTATAGAGCGCTTGCTCGTTATTTTGGAATTTCTACACCTATAAATAGTAGTCTTGGAATTAAAGAATTTAAAAAATTGGCACAACAATTAATTGATGTCAATGATCCAGGGAATCATAACCAAGCTATAATGGAATTTGGAGCCCGACAATGTAAGCCTCAAAACCCAAACTGTGAAGTCTGTGTTTTTAATGATAGCTGTTTAGCACTGCAACAAAAAAAGATTTCAGAATTACCTGTGAAATTAAAAAAGACAAAAGTCAAAAATATTTATTTCAATTATATTGTTTTGATTTCTGAAAATAAAAAAACCTTTTTACAAAAGAGAACAGGAAAAGGTATTTGGCAAAACTTATATGAATTTCCTCTAATTGAAACAGAAAACGATTTTAAAATAGATGAACTCAAGAGTTTAGATGATTTTCAAGATGTATCTAAAAAATTTGAAATTAACTCTTTGGTTCTTTATAATGAGGTGCCTATTCTTCATAAATTATCTCACCGAAACATATATACGCGATTTTGGATTGCAGAAACTCAAAAAAATGATGATGAAGCTATCTCAATTAGTCAAATGGAAACCTATCCTGTCCCTAAACTTATAGGAAACTTTATCACTACTTTTTTCAAGTTGAAAGAATCTGGACAAAAACAAAAAAAATAGTTATATTTAAATCACAAAAGATAACTTTGCACAAAATATAAATTTACAATTATGAGTGGTACATTAAATAAGGTAATGCTTATTGGGCATACAGGTGATGATGTGAAAATGCATTATTTTGAAGGTGGCGGAAGTATAGGTAGATTCCCACTTGCCACCAATGAATCGTATACCAATAAAACAACTGGCGAGAAAGTTAGCAATACCGAATGGCATAATATAATTGTTAAAAATAAAGGTGCTGAGATCTGTGAGAAATATTTAAAAAAAGGAGATATGGTATATGTTGAAGGCCGCTTAAAAACTCGTAAATGGCAAGATGATGAAGGAAAAGACCGTTATAATACGGAAATTCACTGTTCAGAATTTAATTTTTTAAGTCCAAAAGGTGATGGAAATAATACTGCACCTAATGGAAGTAACTAACCTTTTTAATTTCAATTTTTCAAATTTTGGATATAGAACCTCCTAGTTTATTTTTAGCAATTGCCTTAGAAAGTGGACACATTTATAGTGTCCTTATTTTGTTGATTTTATTGGTTTGTTCCGCTTTAATATCGGGAGCTGAAATCGCATTCTTTTCGTTAACACCTACAGATTTTGAAGAGGAATCTTCAGAAAAAGAATCGCCTGGCAATTTAATAATTGTAAAAAATCTATTGTCTAAACCTAAAAAACTGTTGGCAACTATTTTAGTTGCTAATAATTTTATAAATATTGCTATTGTACTCATATTTGCTTCCTTTAGTGATTTAATTTTTTCAGGAGTACCTACAAGTTACTTTGGGGTAAACCTTAGGTTTCTTATAGAAGTTGGTATTGTAACTTTTGTAATTTTATTATTTGGAGAAATATTACCAAAAGTATATGCTAGTAGAAATAATGTTCAGTTTTCATTATTTATGGCAGTACCATTAAATTTTTTGGACACTATGTTATCGCCAATAAGTAGTCCTATGAGGTCCGGAATCATATTTATTGAAAAAAAGTTTGGGAATCAAAAGTCCAATATAAGTGTAGATCAATTATCACAAGCCCTAGAGCTAACTTCTGACAAAGATAAATTACATGAAGATCATAAAATTCTTCAAGGAATAGTAACATTTGGTAACACAGATACCAAGCAGGTTATGAAGCCAAGAATGGATATTTTTGCTTTAGACGAAACGGCGAGTTACAACTCTATAATGCTTGTTATAATTGCTAATGGATATTCTAGGATTCCTGTTTTTAAAGATAATATAGATAACATTACTGGGATTTTATATGTGAAAGACTTGATGCCTTTTATAGATCGAAAAGAATTAAATTGGAATACCTTATTAAGGAAACCCTATTTTGTTCCAGAGAATAAAAAATTAGACGATTTATTAAATGAATTTAAGGAAATGCACATGCACATGGCAATTGTAGTGGATGAGTATGGCGGAACAAGTGGATTGATTTCTTTAGAAGATATAATTGAAGAAATTGTAGGAGAAATTAGCGATGAATTTGATGATGAAGATTTGGTGTTTTCTAAGCTAGATGACAATACGTTTGTATTTGAAGGAAAAACACCTTTGAAAGATTTTTATAAAGTAATTAAATTAAAAGATCCATCGGTATTTGAAAACACAAAGGGAGATGCGGAAACACTTGCAGGATTTTTGTTAGAAGTATCAAAAAGTTTTCCGAAAAAAGGTGAAGTAATAAAATTTCATCAATATACGTTTACAGTTGAAGGATTCGAGAATAAACGAATCAATCAAATTAAAATTGCTATAAAAAACTAGTATGCGAATTATCTTATTGCTTTTTATAATATCGCTCTTTGCATCATGTGAAGATGACGTGATCATTAAACCTAAAGCGCAATTAAGATTAGAGTATCCAATAGCGAATTATGAAGATGTAAGTATGGATTTTCCATATTATTTTCAGAAAAATAAAGAGGCCATTCTAAAAGAAAAAAGGAATAATGCCTTAAATCTATATTATCCCGCTATGAAAGCGACTCTTTATTTAACCTATCAAAAAGTGGGTAAAAATAATCTAGACTCTTTATTAAGAGACGCTCAAAAACTAGCATATGACCATGCAGTAAAAGCGGAAAGCATTCCAGAACAACCTTTTGTAAATAAAGAAAATGATGTTTACGGGATGTTTTATATGATCAATGGAAATGCAGCTACTCAAGCCGAGTTTTATGCCACTGATAGCGTCCAGCATTTTATAAACGGTGCATTGTATTTTGATGCTAAACCTAATTTCGATTCTATTTATCCTGCCGTCATGTATCTAAGAAATGATATGAGGATAATAATGGAAACACTAGAATGGAAAACCGAAGAATAGCGGATACTTAAAAATTATAAAATAAAAAAAACCATTCTTTTAAAAGAATGGTTTTTTTTATTTTGATAAGCGTTTTATTTATACTTTATCCGCACAACAAGCTTTTTTGCAGTCATCTCCACAAGCAGCTTTTTTTGCCATTCCTTTACAAGCAGCTTTATCACCTTCTTTACATTCCTTACCTTTATGATCACAAGCAGCTTTAGCTCCGTCTGTAGAAAAAGACTCCACAGTTTTCATGTCATTTACAGAATAGGTGTCACTAGCATTTGTTACTGTATTTTCTAAAGAAGAAGTAGTTACTTTAGCTTCATCATATTCAACCATAGCTAATTTTTTGTCAAAATCTACTTTAGCAGATTTTACACCTTCCATTTTAGCAAGTTTCTTTTCAATAGTTTTTGCACATCCAATTGCGCAAGTCATTCCTTCGATATTAAATTCTGCTTTAGCAAGAATTGCATCATCAGCTATTTCACTTTTAACTGCAGTTTCTTCAACCTCTATTGTTTTTACTTGTGGTTCGGTTTCGTTTTTACAAGACCAAACTGTTGCAGAAAAAATTGCGATTACGATAACTAGTTTTAAAATTTTCATATGTATTGATTATAATTATATGACACAAAAGTAATAATAGTTTCTGCTTTTTACATTTATTAATCACATTTTTGCAAATTATTTAACAATAACTATGTTTCAGAATAATAAAAGATGGATATTTTTATTCCTTTTGGCCCTTATATGGGGTAGTTCATTTATATTAATTAAAAAAGGACTGGTTGGTTTTACGCCATTGCAATTGGGTTCTTTAAGAATTATCATAACAGCATTGTTATTGTTTTTGGCTGGATTTAAGAGTTTAAAAAATTTACCAAAAAACACACTTAAATGGATTGCCATATCTGGATTTTTTGGTACATTTTTTCCAGCTTTTTTATTCGCATACGCAGAAACAGAAATAGATAGTGCTATTGCTTCTATATTAAACTCTATAGTGCCTATTAATACCATTATTTTTGGTTTTTTAGCTTTTAAAATGTACTCTTCTAAGAGGCAAATATTGGGGGTTTTAATAGGGTTTGCAGGAACCGTTCTGTTAATAACCAATGGAGCTAGTTTAAATCCAAATCAGAATTATTGGTATGCTATTTTGGTAATAATAGCAACTGTTATGTATGCATTTAGTATCAATATTATTAAGAGGCATCTACAAAACGTGCCTCCAATTGCCATTGCAGTTGGGAATTTTGCAGTTATAATAATTCCTGCATTTATAGTTTTAATGTTTTCTGGTTTTTTTACTTCAGAAGTAATTCAAGGTCCTGATTTTACCATGTCATTGTTTTACATTTTCTTGCTTTCATTGTTTGGTACAGCAATTGCGAAAGTGCTATTCAATAGTTTAGTGCAGATATCTACTCCAGTTTTCGCATCTTCTGTTACTTATATTATGCCTATAATAGCTGTAACATGGGGGCTTTTGGATGGTGAGTCTTTTGGTTTTTGGCAAGGAATAGCTACTGTTGTCATTTTATTAGGTGTTTATTTGGCAAACTCCAAACGCTAAAGCTTTTAGTAATTAAATTATTTAAATAAAGGGTTTGCTATTATGGTATTAAGTCCTATATTTGCACCCGCCTTCAAGAAAGGCAAAATTAATAATAATAAAATTTAAACGAAACGCTATGTTCGCAATTGTAGAAATAGCAGGGCAGCAATTTAAAGTTGCAAAAGATCAAAAAGTCTTTGTACACCGTTTAGCAGCAGAAGAAGGAAAAAAAGTTTCTTTCGATAATGTGTTAATGTTAAGCGATGGTAACAAAGTTACTATTGGCGCCCCGGCTATCGATGGAGCTCAAGTAGGAGCAAAAGTCATTAAGCACCTTAAAGGTGATAAAGTTATTGTATTCAAGAAAAAAAGAAGAAAAGGATACAGAGTAAAGAATGGTCACAGACAATCACTTACTGAAATAGTAATTGAGAGTATTGTAGGTTCTGGTGCTAAAAAAGCTGCTCCTGCAAAGGAAGCAAAGCCTGAAGCTCCAAAAGCTGAAAAGACTGCTCCTAAAAAAGAAGAAAGTGCATCTACTGATGCTGCTTCAATGACTGTTGCTGAATTAAAAGCAATGGCTAAAGAAAAAGGTATTACAGGCTACACTTCTATGAAGAAAGCTGAATTAATAGCTGCTTTAAGTTAATTTTTAATTTTTAAAACTAAGAGAAAATGGCACATAAAAAAGGAGTTGGTAGTTCGAAGAACGGTAGAGAATCAGAATCAAAACGATTAGGTGTTAAAATATTTGGTGGTCAAGCTGCTATTGCTGGAAACATCATCGTTAGACAAAGAGGAAATACTCACTTTCCAGGAGAAAATGTTTATGGTGGAAAAGATCACACTTTACATGCTAGAGTAGATGGTTTAGTAAAATTCACTAAAAAAAGAAATAATAAATCTTACATTTCTATTGTACCTTTCGAGGCTTAAGAAACAAGATTTACAGTTTATAAAAAAACCTCCAACTAATTTAGTTGGAGGTTTTTTGGTGTTATCCACTTTTAATTAATAATAAAGCTGAAAAATTGTATATTTAGATATAATTTAAATAGCTATATTTATGAGACTTGTATGTATTCTTCTTGGATTGTTTTGTTATAATTTTATTTCTGCTCAATGTAATCACACACCTACTATAGAAACAGAAGGAGATTTTATTTTATGCCCTATGGAAGTAAGTCAGATTTTTACACAAGAATATGACTCTTACCAATGGTTTAAGAAAAGTTTTAGCGGAACAGACTGGGAGATTATTCCAGGGGAGACTTCTCAATTTTTGGATGTTGTTCAAGGAGTAGATGATTTATTTTATTTTAATGTAGCGGCTATTTTAAATGGTTGTTCTGAAACATCATCAGAAGTTTTGATTGATTCTTGGGTATTTGCTGGAATAGTAGTTGAGAGCACAGGAAATTATATTTATGAAGATAATTTATTTAAGGTTTGTTTAGGCGATTCTATTACATTCTCAATAGGACAACCTTATAACACTAATATTCAGTGGTATAAGGATGGTGTGCCAATTGAAGGAGAGAATGGAATATCAATAACATTGACAGATCAAGAGGAGTCTGGAGTTTATTTTGTTGAAGGTGCACCCGGAGAATGTCCAGATTATATTGTAAACCCAGGTGTTGATTTACCTGTATTAATTTATGATTGTAATTTAAATATAAATGATGTTTTTTATGATTCTGAAATCACATTATATCCTAACCCAGCAAATGAAAAAGTGACTATATCAAACAGCTCTAATACCACATTAGAAACTGCTATAATTTATGATCTTAACGGAAAACTAGTATCAAAAATTAACTTACAGGATATGCAAAGTGATCGAGTAATCGATATATCTTGTTATGCAACTGGAGTATATATGGTAAATATTACAGGAGAGCAATCAAGCGTTATAAAACGAATGATCAAAGAGTAATTTTTAAATACACTCAACTAAATATAAAAACTGAAAGATATTTGACAGAAACAGATACTCTTTTTGGTTTTTAGTAGTTTCCTCTAAAGTCTATGAGCCCTATCCTCTTAACTAAAAAGCCTTCATTTTAAAATGAAGGCTTTTGTTTTTCTAATTTGAGATTCTTTCACTCGAATACTCGAGGTTCTGAATGATACTAATATCTATAGTACTCAGGTTTGTAAGGTCCTTGAACTTCAACACCAATATATTCTGCTTGATCTTTACGAAGATCAGTCAATTCGATTCCAATTTTTTCAAGGTGTAATTTTGCTACTTTTTCATCTAAATATTTAGGTAACATATACACTTTGTTCTCGTAGTTTTCAATATTAGTCCAAAGTTCAATTTGAGCTAATGTTTGGTTAGTAAAAGAATTACTCATAACAAAACTTGGATGACCTGTAGCACAACCTAAATTTACCAATCGTCCTTCCGCTAATAAAATAACATCTTTTCCGTTCACAACGTATTTATCTACTTGTGGTTTGATTTCGATTTTTTCGTGGTTATCATTTAACCAAGCTACATCAATTTCATTATCAAAATGTCCAATATTACAAACAATAGTTTTGTCTTTCATCGCTTCAAAATGACGACCTTGAACGATGTCTTTATTACCTGTTGTTGTTATTATAATATCAGCTTTAGCAATAACTGTTTCTAATTTTTTAACTTCAAAACCATCCATTGCAGCTTGTAAAGCACAAATTGGATCAATTTCGGTAACGGTTACAATACTACCAGCACCTTTAAATGAAGCAGCAGTTCCTTTTCCAACATCTCCATAACCACAAACAACAACTCGTTTACCAGCAAGCATTATATCGGTTGCACGACGAATTGCATCTACAGCACTTTCGCGACATCCGTATTTATTATCAAATTTAGATTTAGTAACACTATCATTTACATTAATCGCAGGCATTGGTAATGTTCCTTCTTTCATACGATCGTATAAACGGTGAACACCAGTAGTAGTTTCTTCACTTAAACCATTGATTCCTTCTACTAATTCAGGATACCTGTCTAATACCATATTTGTTAAATCTCCACCATCATCTAAAATCATATTTAATGGTTTGCGATCTTCACCGAAAAATAATGTTTGTTCGATACACCAATCAAACTCTTCTTCTGTCATTCCTTTCCAAGCATAAACAGCGATTCCTGCATCAGCAATAGCGGCAGCAGCTTGATCTTGAGTAGAGAAAATGTTACAAGAACTCCAAGTAACTTCAGCTCCTAATGCGATTAATGTTTCAATTAAAACTGCAGTTTGTATTGTCATATGCAAACATCCTGCAATACGAGCACCTTTTAAAGGTTGTTCGTTTTTATACTCTTCACGAAGTGACATTAGTCCGGGCATTTCTGCTTCGGCAAGTTCGATTTCTTTTCTTCCCCAATTAGCTAAAGAAATATCTTTTACTTTGTTGGCAATGAATGGTATTGTTTTAGTAGACATAAAAATGTATTTTATTCCCACAAAAGTGGAAAACTTGTTATTATATTTGTTTTTTAGTCGAAAAATCTATTTTTTTTCGAATTGCAAAAATACAAAATATACTTTAATATCTAATGGCTCTTTACAAAACTATAACAGTTAATTCGACTACTAAAGTACTCATTTGGAAGATTGAAGAATCTTATTACGAGCTCAATGATGGAATTGTCTTAACAGACAAAAGTGCTGCTAGAGTAAATAATATGAAAAGTGAGTTGCATCAAAGAGGGTTTTTGAGCATACGCCATTTATTGGCTTCTGAAGGATATACCGATCATGATTTGTATTATGATGAAAATGGGAAGCCTCATTTAAACAATGGACTAAAAATATCAATTACTCATTCTTTTACCTTTTCAGCTATTATTATTAGTGATATTGAAGTTGGAATTGATGTAGAAAAGAAACGAGAAAAAATTCTAAGAATCGCTCATAAATTTACGACAATAGAAGATTACCAAAGATTAAATCATCAAGATGTTATTGTGAGGAAGCTAACCGTTGTTTGGTGCGCTAAAGAGTCACTATATAAAAGTTTTAACAGAGTTGGTTTAACATTTTTAAATCATATTTATGTTGAAGATTTTAGCTTGTATTATAATGAAACAACTGCTATGGTTGACTTTGAAGATAAAAAGGAATCTTATCATATTTGGTTTCTAGAATTTGAAGGTTTTACATGTGCTTATGCCTTATTAAATGAAAGAAAAAAGAATGAATAAAAGTAGTTACCATTCTTTTACAGAAGCATCCGCTAATAAAACAAAATTACTTGCTGTTTTAATAGATCCTGATAATTTTGACATCACAAAATCTGCTTCTTTTTTAAATAACCTTCCAATTGATGCTACTCATTTATTAGTGGGAGGTAGTACTGTAGAAGATGGAAAAACAACTCATTTAGTTTCAGAAATAAAGAAACATTCAAAATTACCATTACTGCTTTTTCCAGGTGATGTTTCTCAAATCACCAATCAAGCTGATGGATTATTGTTCTTGTCATTACTTTCTGGAAGAAATCCCGAATACTTAATTGGGCAACAAGTTAAAGCCGTTTCAAAACTTAGAAATAGTACTATTGACGTTTTATCTACCGGTTATATTTTAATCGATGGAGGAACTATATCCTCGGTAGAGCGTGTTAGTAAAACACAACCTATGCCCCAAAATAATATTCAAGCAATTGTAGATACCGCAATGGCTGGAGAATTATTAGGCAAACAGCTAATTTATTTAGAGGCTGGAAGTGGCGCAAAACATCCAGTACAAGAGGATATTATTTCAGCTGTAAAAAAAGAAATTAATATTCCATTAATTGTTGGGGGTGGAATTAAAACTGAAAAACAAAAACAAGAAGCGTATCTGGCTGGAGCAGATATGGTAGTAATGGGAACTGTATTTGAAAACATAAGTCTATGAACACAATCGTTGATTTTTTTCTTGAACCCTATCAAAACGCTGCAACCATAAATATCGTTTTAGAGTTCATTGCAGCTGTATTGGGGATTGTAAGTGTTTTTTATGCTAAAAAGGAAAATATTTTGGTGTATCCCACCGGAATTATCAGCACCGGATTATATGTTTATTTATTATCGCAATGGGCTTTGTATGGCGATTTAATTATTAATATATACTATACTTTAATGAGTATATATGGTTGGTATATGTGGACTCGAATATCTAAAAAATCCCATGAACCTCTTAAAATATCAAGAACAAATAATTTAGATAAAGTAAAAGCATTTGCTATTTTTGTATTCACAGCAATTTTTGTGATTGTAGTATATAGGTATTATAATGTAATGCCCGATTTAAATTTTACTGAAAGCATTAATTATGCTTTTCAGAAAATAAGTTCTGGTAGTTTAGTTGAATTTAGAAAAGCAACTCCTTATTTAGATACATTTACAACTGCTGCAGCGTTTGTTGCTATGTGGTTAATGGCAAATAAAAAGATTGAAAACTGGACATTTTGGATCATAACAAACATAGTTTCTATCCCTTTGTATTTTGTCAAAGGGTATGGATTTACTGGAATACAGTATACTATCTTTTTTGTGTTGGCATTTTTAGGATATAAAGAATGGAAGAAAAACTTAAACAAACAGAATCAAACTGTATAAAAGTGGTGTTATTTGGTCCTGAATCAACAGGAAAAACAACCCTCGCAAAACAATTGGCGCGTCATTATAATTCGGTTTGGGTTCCTGAATATGCACGTGAATACCTTCAGAAAAAATGGAATAATGAGCGTAAAACTTGTGAGCAATCAGACTTATTGCCAATTGCAGTTGGGCAAATGGAATTAGAAAACAGATCGGCTCAAAAAACCAATTCAGTTTTAGTATGTGATACCGATTTATTAGAAACTAAGGTTTATTCTGAGGAGTATTATGCCGGTGATTGTGATCCATTATTAGATAAATATGCAATTGAAAATAAATATCAATTATACTTACTAACTTATATTGATACTCCTTGGGAAGCTGATGATTTAAGGGATAAGCCAGAAGAAAGATTAGAAATGTTCCATGCTTTTGAAAAAGTTTTAAAAGAAAATAACAGACCCTATATACTATTAAAGGGAGATAAAAAGCAACGACTAGAAGTGGCTGTAAAACATATTGATCAATTGTTAAAAAACAATCAATGAGTTTATCAAAAAAAGATATAGAGCAATTAAAAGACCACGGATTAACTATTGAAAATATTTTTTATCAGCTAAAAACATTTTCTGATGGAATTCCTTATGTTGATGTTGTGACAGCTGCTTCAGTTAGTAATGGTATTGAATCTATTTCTACTGATGACCAAAAAAAATTAATTGAGTTTTATGATTCAATAAAGGACAATTTGGTGATTATAAAATTTGTGCCAGCATCCGGTGCTGCAACTCGAATGTTTCAGTTTTTATTTAAGTTTTTAGAAGAATATAATCCAAATGAAACAAAACTGAATTCATATTTAAAAAAAGAAGAATCTCCCCTTTTAGAAAACTTTATTAATTCAATAAAAGATTTTGCCTTTTTAAATGCTGTACGTAAAAAAATAAGAGAACTTTATCCAGAATTTAAACACGGTACTAAAGGAATTAGAGCTCATTTATTAGTTAAAACCATGCTTGAACAAGAAGGGTTAAATTTTGGTAATTTACCGAAGGGACTCATCCCTTTTCATAAATATCATAAATATGCAACAACTGCTTTTGAGGAGCATTTGTATGAAACTGCTTTTTACGCTTCCGTAAATAATAATGCGTATTTACATTTTACATTTTCAAAAAAAGATGTTACTTTTTTTAAGGAAGAATTTGAAGCTGTTAAAAATAGAGTATCCAAAAAAACAAAAACTGAATTTCATATATCGTATTCATTTCAGAAAAAAGAAACCGACACCATTGCGGTGAAAAATGACAATACTTTTTTTAGAAATTCAAATGAAGAATGTGTGCTTAGACCATCAGGTCACGGAGCTTTAATTGAAAATTTAAATGAAGTTGATGCCGATATAATTTTTATTAAAAACATAGATAATGTAGTTGTAGAAGAATATGTAGAAGAAATTGCACATTATAAAAAAGTGTTGGGTGGAAAGTTACTTTGGATTCAAAAGAAAGTATTTGCTTATTTAACGGTTTTAGAAAAAGAAGAAGCTTCTATAGAAATGATGAGCGAAATAAAATCATTTCTTTGGAACGAATTAAATATTAAAGAAGCTCCAACCGATGCCGAAGCTATTTTTAATATTCTAAATAAACCACTTAGAGTTTGCGGTGTTGTTAAAAACACAGGGGCTCCTGGAGGTGGTCCTTTCTGGGTTAAAAATGAACATGAAACAACTTCGCTTCAAATAGTTGAAATGGCTCAAATTAACCCTGAGGATGCTAGGCAACAAACAATTGTAAGTGAGGCAACCCATTTTAATCCTGTTGATTTGGTTTGTGGAGTAAGAGATTATAAAGGAAATAAATTTGATTTATCAAAGTATATAGACCCTAAAGCAGGGATTATAACTCAAAAATCTCAAGATGGTAAACCTTTAAAAGCCTTGGAATTACCAGGACTTTGGAATGGAGCAATGGCAGATTGGAATTCTGCATTTGTAGAAGTGCCCTTAATAACTTTTAATCCTGTTAAAACAATAAACGACTTACTTCATATCGAGCATCGTCCTAATGCTTAATTTTATGAAATTTTAATAAATAATGAATACAGCAACCCTTATAAATGAGTTCGAATTTAAAGCCATTAGAAGTAGTGGTCCTGGTGGGCAACATGTAAATAAAACCTCTTCTAAAATAGTGGTTAGTTTTCAGATCCAAAACTCAAATGGATTGGAAGAAAATGAAAAAGAACGCTTATTAAAAAAACTAGCTACAAAAATATCTTTAGATGGGTATTTAAAACTTTCTTGCAGCGAAACTAGAAGTCAGCATCAAAATAAAGTTATTGTTATCGATAGAATGTTGAAGTTATTGCAATTCAATTTAAAGATAAAAACTCCTCGAAAAAAGACAAAACCTTCCAGATCTTCTATTGAGAAACGTATTCAGTCTAAAAAGAAAAATACCTTCAAAAAACTAAATCGAAAACCACCCAAGATTGATTAATTAATTATATTTGCAACATCTCAAAGGGGTGCTAGAAATGGCTGAGATTATACCCATAGAACCTAGAACAGGTAATGCTGTTTAGGAAAACTGAAAGAAAACCTTTCAAAACATTACATAACAAAAAATAATTACCTCTTTTATTTAATTTATTTTTTATTATGATAAAATTACTAAGTACCGTCGCATTAAGTTTATTATTTTTTAGTTTATCGGCACAAGAAAAAGTTCAAGACAGCACTAAAGTTGAAATTCTTGAGGAAGTTTTGGTAAAGTCGATTCGAGTAGACGCGGATTCTCCAATAACACACTCAAATATAGATAAAGCAGCATTAGAGAAAACCAATTTAGGTCAAGATATTCCAGTGCTATTAAACTATTTGCCTTCTGTAGTGACCACATCAGATGCTGGAGCAGGAATTGGTTATACATCGATACGAGTTAGAGGGAGTGATGCTACAAGAGTGAATATTACCATTAATGGAATCCCTTATAATGACTCCGAAAGTCAAGGGACTTTCTGGGTAAATATGCCAGATTTTGCCTCGTCTGTAGAGAATTTACAATTACAGCGTGGTGTTGGAACATCGACCAATGGATCGGGATCTTTTGGAGCTAGTATAAACATTTTAAGTGATGCAGTTTCAGAAAAAGGCTATGGGGAAATTGGTGTAGCTGGAGGATCTTTTAATTCGCAAAAGTATAATGTAAAGTTTAGTACAGGATTGTTAAATGATCATGTGGAACTTTCGGGAAGACTTTCGAAAATCTCATCTGATGGATATATTGATAGAGCAACTTCAGATTTAAAATCTTATTTTTTACAAGGCGCATATATTAATGATAACACCCTTATAAAAGCACTTGTTTTTGGCGGAAAAGAAAAAACATTTCAAGCTTGGTATGGCATCGATGCTGAAACTTTAGAAGAAGACAGAACATTTAATCCCGCAGGGATGTATACTGATGATGAAGGGAATATTAAGTTTTATGATAATGAAACTGATAATTATTCTCAAGACCATTATCAGTTATTTTGGAATCAACAAATTAATAGTTATTGGACTACAAATTTAGGTTTAAATTATACGTATGGTAGGGGATATTATGAGCAATACAAAGAAGATCAAGATTTTGAATTTTATGATTTTTCGCCAATTGAAATAGGTGATGAGCTTATAAATACGACCGATTTAATTCGAAGACGTTGGTTAGATAATGACTATTATGTTGTCAATGCTACTATAAATTATAAGAAAGATCAATTGGATGTTTCTGCTGGAGCATTTTATAGCCATTACGATGGAGATCATTTTGGAGAAGTAATTTGGGCTCAATATGCTAGTAATTCTGAAATAAGAGATCGTTATTATGAAGGAAATGGTACAAAAAACGAATTTACTGTATTTGCAAAAGCTACCTATAACATTAATAATCAATGGAGTGCATATGTAGATTTGCAAGGGAGGTTTATAAATTATAAAACTTCAGGAGTTACTTCAGATAAAATTCCTTTAGCAGTTGATGAAGATTATAATTTTTTCAACCCAAAAGCAGGACTAACTTACGAGCTAAGTAAAAAAAATCAATTATACGCATCTTTTGGTAGGGCACATAGAGAGCCCAATAGAAGTGATTTTGAAAATGGTGTTACCAAACCAGAAAAATTAGATGATTATGAGTTGGGTTGGCGTTTTGCTACCGAAAAAACAAAAGTAAACACGAACTTTTATTTCATGAATTATAAAGATCAATTAGTGCTTACAGGTGCTATTGATGATGTAGGTGCGCCTATTAGAGCGACTAGCGGTAAAAGCTATCGTTTAGGTTTAGAAATTGATGCAAGATTTTTAATTTTAGATAATTTTAGAATTTTACCTAACATTGCCTTAAGTAGTAATAAAAATAAAGATTTTATTGCTCCTATTGATGGTGAATTGGTAAATCTAGGGACTACAAATATTTCTTTTTCTCCAAGTGTTGTTGCTGGTAATAAAATTGAATATGAACCTATAAATAACCTTCAATTAGGATTGTATTCTAAATATGTTGGAGAACAATATATGGGAAATGTAGATAGTGATGTTTCAAAATTAGAAGCCTACTTTATAAATGATTTTAATATTTCTTATACAATAACTGGCATTCCTTTTTTAAGAGAAATCGTATTAACAGGTTTGGTCAATAATATTTTTAATGTGGAGTATGTATCAAATGGATATTATTATACTTATGATGATACTTGGTCAGTTCCAGATGTTACAACAACCGTTGAAGGAACTGGTTATTATCCACAAGCAACCATTAACTTTTTAATTGGGGCGACAATAAAGTTATAGTTGAATATTAATTATAAACATTAACAACATCTCCATTTCGTTCAGCGCGATACTGGATCATTGGGTATTTTTCGTTGTTTGCAGGAGTAAATTGTCCAGTTACAATATCGTTTTTGTTGCCATCGTCACAAGGACAAGTAGCGATAATACCAGTCACTTGCATTTTTGAACAAGAGCTTGGGCTGTGGTTAGGGTCACTTAATTCTGAAGCAGTGTATAAATTATCCGTAACACAATAAACAATAATTCCTTTAATACCTTGGTTGGTAACAATAACGGAGCCCCCTGGAAATTTTAAATCGTTATATTGAGGAAGGTTTAAATTTAAACTTAAACTCACTAGAGGAACCACTAAATAGGGATTCTGATTTTGATTATTATCGTCACTACTACTGCATGATATTAAACTAATACTTAATAATAATACAATTGCTATTTTTTTCATTTTCATATTATTGGATAGCAAAAATACGATAAAAAATAGATGATATTTTATTTTTTACTATCTTTGTATTTAGTGATCCCATCCCGTGTGGGATTTTTTTATTGCTATGAAAGCAGCAATGTTTTTTATTATAAAACAGGATGTAATTATTTAAAAAGGAAGTTTATGAGTAAAATATCATATTATACAGCGGAAGGATTAAAAAAATTAAGAGACGAGTTAAATCAGCTTAAAGATGTAGAGCGTCCAAAAGCGTCACAAGATATAGCGGAAGCAAGAGATAAAGGGGATTTAAGTGAAAATGCTGAATACGATGCTGCTAAAGAAGCACAAGGAATGTTAGAGATGCATATTTCAAGATTAGAAGGAACTTTATCAACTGCAAGAATTATAGATGAATCTCAATTAGATACCACAAAAGCGTTAATACATTCTACGGTTAAGATTAAAAATCAATCCAATGGAATGGAAATGACCTATAAATTAGTGGCTCAAAGTGAGTCAGACTTATCTACGGGTAAAATATCGGTAGATTCTCCAATTGGAAAAGGTCTATTAGGAAAAGAAGTTGGTGATATCGTTGAAGTTACGGTGCCAAATGGCACTATGAGTTTTACTGTTATTGAATTAACCAGAGTTTAATTGTGGCTTCTATATTCACAAAAATTATTAATGGGGAAATCCCCAGTTATAAAGTTGCAGAAGACGATCATTTTATTGCTTTTTTAGATATAGATCCAAATGTAAAAGGACATACACTTTGTGTTCCAAAAAAGGAAGTTGATAAATTATTAGATCTTGACGAAGAAACCTATCTAGGATTAATGCAATTTTCTAGAAAGGTGGGATTAGCAATTGAAAAAACAGTGGATTGTAACCGTGTGGGTATGTCCGTTATTGGATTAGAAGTGCCTCACGTTCATGTACATCTTATACCTATAAACGAGATGAAAGACATGACCTTTAAGCATAAAGTAAAAATGACAAGTGAAGAATTTATTGACTTGTCAAAAAAAATACAAT
>TARA_R110000787_G_scaffold98664_2_pt1 | contig 36326 bp, 34 predicted proteins | sample TARA_R110000787 | Tara Oceans TARA_R110000787 (sample SAMEA4397920) | marine metagenome | biome: Polar Biome; feature: [DCM] deep chlorophyll maximum layer (ENVO:01000326); material: water (ENVO:00002006), including particulate matter (ENVO:01000060) such as... | depth 35 m | reverse complement strand
GCTTCATAGATCTTCTGACCCATTTGCATGGAAACCTGTGCCAGCGCTTCGGACTTGGTCTTCATCGCTTCCGGATCGCCACCTTCGATGGCTTCCTTGGTTTCCTTCACGGCCGCTTCGATCTGGCCCTTCAAGTCGGCGTCAATCTTGTCGCCATGCTCTTCAAGCTGTTTCTCTGTGGTGTGAACAAGGCTTTCCGCGTTATTCTTGGCTTCCGCCTCGGCACGCCGCTTCTTGTCTTCTTCCGCAAATTTCTCGGCATCCTGAACCATCTGGTCGATATCACTATCGCTCAGACCGCCGGAAGCCTGGATCTTGATCTGCTGCTCCTTGCCGGTGCCCTTGTCTTTCGCGGACACGTTGACGATGCCGTTGGCGTCGATGTCAAAAGTCACATCGATTTGCGGCACGCCGCGCGGTGCAGGCGGGATACCAACCAGATCGAACTGGCCGAGCATCTTGTTGTCCGCCGCCATTTCGCGTTCGCCCTGGAAGACGCGGATGGTCACCGCGCCCTGATTGTCATCAGCGGTCGAGTAGACTTGCGATTTCTTCGTCGGGATCGTCGTGTTGCGGTCGATCATGCGAGTGAACACGCCACCGAGGGTTTCGATACCCAGCGACAATGGTGTCACGTCGAGCAGCAATACGTCCTTGACGTCGCCCTGCAAAACACCGGCCTGAATAGCTGCGCCCATGGCGACAACTTCATCAGGGTTCACGCCAACATGTGGTTCCCGGCCGAAGAATTTCTCTACGGTTTCGCGAACCATCGGCATGCGGGTCATACCGCCAACCATTACGACATCGTCGATGTCCTTGGCTTCGACGCCAGCGTCCTTGAGAGCCTTTTTGCAAGGATCGAGAGTCCGCTTGACGAGATCGCCAACCAGCTTTTCCAGATCCGAGCGGCTGATCGCCTTGACCAGATGCTTCGGACCGTTCTGGTCTGCCGTAATGAACGGCAGGTTGATTTCGGTTGTCTGCGCGCTGGACAGTTCGATTTTCGCCTTTTCAGCAGCTTCCTTGAGACGCTGTAGAGCAAGCTTGTCCTTGGTCAGATCGATGCTTTCGGTTTTCTTGAAGTCAGCGGCGAGAAACTCGACCAGCTTGGCATCAAAATCTTCACCGCCGAGGAACGTGTCACCGTTGGTCGATTTCACTTCGAAAACGCCGTCGCCGATTTCGAGGATCGAAATATCGAAGGTACCGCCGCCAAGGTCATAAACAGCAATGGTCTTGCCGTCATTCTTGTCGAGGCCGTAAGCCAGAGCCGCAGCGGTTGGCTCGTTGATGATACGCAATACTTCGAGACCGGCAATCTTGCCCGCGTCCTTGGTTGCCTGACGCTGGGCGTCGTTGAAATAGGCAGGCGTGGTGATTACGGCCTGGGTCACGGTTTCACCGAGATAGGCTTCTGCCGTTTCTTTCATCTTCTGCAAAGTATAGGCAGAAATCTGAGACGGGCTGTAATCTTCGCCGCCGGCTTTCACCCAGGCGTCGCCGTTTGAACCCTTGACGATTTCATAAGGAACCAGTTCCATATCTTTTTTCGTCATTGGATCATCGAACCGGCGACCGATCAGACGCTTTACAGCGAAAATCGTGCTTTCCGGATTGGTAACAGCCTGACGCTTGGCCGGCTGACCAATCAGGCGCTCGCCATCCTTGGTGAATGCAACAACAGACGGTGTCGTCCGCGCGCCTTCCGAATTTTCAATAACCTTTGGCTTTCCGCCATCCATAACGGCAACACAGCTGTTGGTGGTGCCCAGATCGATTCCAATAACTTTACCCATAATTCCCTCAATCAATTTTCTAACATTAGCAAAATTGCCGCCCGGCCCTGTCAATCGGCACCGTTACGGCTTCGTCAAGCGATATAGGTGGCATTTTTCTTGGCACAAGACGTGAGACCTCCTACATTTGAAAAATCAACGCAAAACAACCATATCAGGATAGATTTGCAACGATTTAACGAGGTATCACAATGAACAAGATCGCCATCATGCTTGCCGCATCGACATCACTTTTGCTTGCCTCCTGCGGTCAGGGCGACATACTCTACGCCGACAACGCAGTGGTCAATCTGTCCCCTGTGGAAGGAAATCCGTCGGCTGGCTATATGGATTTGCACGGCGGCCGCATGGATGTCGATCTTGTGAGCGTCATATCTGATGATGTGCTGCGCATGGAAATGCACGAAACCACCGAGAAAGACGGAATGATGACCATGGCCCAGCTCAAGTCTATTCCGGTTCCGGCAGGAAAAACCGTGAAGCTGGAGCCCGGCGGGAAGCATTTGATGATCTGGGGCGTTGGCGAAGGTTCCAAGAAACGCGGACTGCTGACTATGACATTAATCTATTCGAACGACGATCGTATCGAGATTAATGCCGTGGTGAAAAATGCCGGCGACCCGGCACCCGTTGCTGAATAATCGGGAATTCCGGTGACTGGCCGAGCGCTAACTCCATCTGAAATCACGCTTTGCCTGTCCGTTTTCGGGCATTCAATCGATTATGACAAGGTGACGGTCTTCAATCGCAAATGGTGGCTGTTCCAGAATCCACGCGTCACTATGGCGCCCGATGGCAATCTCTGGTTTCATCCGAAAAGCAACCTGTTCTGCGACGATTTTTGTGGATCGTCGCAGAATGTCCAGGCGCTTTTCATTCACGAAATGGTTCATGTCTGGCAGCATCAGCAAGGCATCTTCCTACCCTTGGCGCGCCATCCCTTCTCCCGTTATGAATATGAACTGCTTCCGGGAAAGGCTTTCGCCGAATATGGCATTGAGCAGCAGGCCGAAATTGTGAGCCATTTTTTTCTGCTGATGCAGGGAGCGCAATTGAAGAACGGCTATCGTATCGCGGATTATGATAACTTCCTGCCTTTTTAAAAAATGATACGGACAGAAATGAAGATGGTCGGAAAGCGCTGCCACCCGACCATCATCGCTTTGATCGCAATACCCGCTTCCTAGAAGCGATAAGCCAGTCCGGCGCTGACAACCCACGGGTCAATCCTGTGACGGGTCCTCAACACTTCGGTATCGCCAGCAAACCAGCGGGCGGTGGTGTTGACGAAATAGCGTTTGGCATCGACACTCAGGCCCAGCCCCTTGTCATTGATCGGCACATCAAAGCCCGCCTGCAGGGCGAAACCGACCTTGTCGTTCATTTTTTGCCTCGTCGCACCCAGTGCCTGAGCCGTTGCGCCGGCTTTTTCATCGATGAAAATGAAATAGGTAGGCCCGGCTCCGACATAAGGCTTGAACCCGCTGCCATCACCGAAATGATATTTCGCTGTCAGGGTTGCGGGGATGATATTGGCGTTCGACACCAGTCCGGCACCATCCAGAGGTCCAGTGCCGGTGACATCATGCTGGGTTACGCAGCAGATGGTTTCGAAGGAAATATTCGGCGTAAAGAAATATTCGGCCGCTATGGTCGGAACGAAATTGTCGTCGGCCTTGGTCTGTGTGCCGGCGGGCAATCCGATATTGTCCAGTTCGATGGAAGTGATCTTGCCGTCGGGCGCAACCAAGGTTGCCAGAGCCTTGATCTGAATCTTGCCATCGCTGGAGCCGGCGATTGCCGTTCCGCTCATGGCCAATGCCGCCGTTGCTGCGGCCCATTTCAGTGTATTTTTCATGTCATTCATTCCCTGTCCTGTTTCTGACCGAGGCCATTAGCGGGAGGAAAAAATGACTGACATACGCAATTCTCCTGAAGGGAGCCGGAAAGAGCTATATCATTGAATCGGGATGAAAAGCCGCCGGTGTCCTATGCCACTGTTTACGGCAGCAAGCCGAGTTTCGCCCGCATCATCCAGCGGGCCAGCATCAGCACCGAGACAACGCCCAGGCCTCCGGCCAGACCGGTCCAGATACCGACGCCTTCCCAGCCCTGCCAGAAGGCGAGGCTGGCACCGAGGCCGAGGCCGATGAACCAGTAGCCCATCAGCGCGAACAGCATCGGCATGGTGGTATCGTGCAACCCGCGCAACATCCCCGCGCCAACCACCTGAGCGCCATCGACAATCTGGAAAATGGCGGCGATCGCGAGGAAACTGACGGCCAGCGCGGCGACCTCGGCATTGCCCGGTGCGCTGGCATCGATGAACATCGAAATCAGGAAGTCGGGAGCAAGAACGAACACAAGCGCCATGGCAGCCATGAAGGAGGTGCCCAGGATGAAACTGACCCAGCCAGCGCGCATTATTGCGGCGTGATCCTTGCGGCCATATTGAATGCCCACGCGCACGGTCGCTGCCTGCCCCAGGCCCATGGGCACCATGAAGGTCAGGGCCGCGAGCTGCAAGGCTATCGCATGGGCCGCTACCGACGCTGTGCTGATCAAGCCCATCAGCAGCGCCGCGAAGCCGAATACCGAGCCTTCAAGCCCCATGGTCACGGCAATCGGCAGGCCAAGCTTCCACATCGCACGAAAGCGTTGCCAGTCGCTGCGCCAGAAGCGGCCGAACAGATGATAGCGCCGAAAGCGCTTGTGACGCATCACGACGATCGCCATGCCTCCGAACATCAGGACATTGGTCATCACGCTGCCGATACCGGCACCGATGACGCCAAATTCCGGTACCCCGAACTTGCCGAAAATCAGCGCATAGTTGAACAGGGCATTGGACAGCACAGCAATGACGCTGATGACCAGCGCCCATACCGGCTGTTCCAGCGCCGAGATGAAATTACGCAGTATGATGAAGAACAGGAACGGCAGGATGGACCACATATAGGCGCTTATATAGGTACCCGCTATCGCGGCGAGATCGGGTTGCTGGCCGAACACCAGCAACAATGATTCCGTGTTCCAGAGCAATATCCAGAACGGCAAAATCACCGCAACCGCAGCCCACATGGCCTGCCGAAAGGTCCGGCGCACATCACGGACGCTATGCTGCATCCGGCCGATTTCGGTCGCCATCATGGGCGCGGATGCGGTGATCAGCCCCATGCAGAAAATTGCGGCGGTCATGGCCAGGTTGAACCCCAGTGTGGCCGCTGCCAATTCGCGCGCGCCGAGCCAGCCGAGCATCAGCACATCGGTCGCCCCGATAAGCGCCATCGTCAGGTTCGACAGGATCAGCGGCCAGGCAAGCGAAATCGTGGCGCGCAGCTCATGCCGCCAGGGATGTTGCTCTCGCAGACTAAGGGGCGCGCCGGTCATCGGCGCGCGTTAGCCCAAGGCGCGTTGCTAAGCTAGCGAAACTGAGCGCTAGCGTTGCGATCAGCGCGTCTATCGAGGGTCTTTGGGATAACCGCGCGTGCCGTAGCAATCATCGTCGAGCCGTCCGTTGCGGTCATAGCCGTCACAGCCGTCGTTCTTGTCGATAAAATAGCCGCCAGCCGCGCCTGCTGCTGCACCGATCGCGGCGCCTTGCAACACGTCACCACCGGTAATCGCGCCAATGGCGGCACCGGCTGCAGCACCCGCTCCGGCGCCTTCAGCCGCATAATTTCCGGCACAGGCCGAAAGACTGATTGCAGCGGTTCCGGCCAGTGCCAGTTTGCTTGCTAGTTTGATCATCATCCTACTCCTCAAAAATCTACCCCGTTGGCGAATGAACACGTTTCGCCACCGATGGTTCCTGAACGGATAGAAATTGCGGGCCGGAGCGCGTCATCCGCGCGACCAGCTGCTCCGGAGACCTTGCCTGAATTACGATTTGCCCGAACTGCTTTCATTTGATACCATCCTCCCGTTGTGCAAGCGGCCCAACCCGCGCTTGCCCAAGTGGTGACCTTATGAAATTGTCAGATTACGATATGTCCGCTTCCCGCGGATTTCTTTCGCATTTCCAGATTGTCGATATTGACCTTCCCGATTTTTTTGCTCCGGTCGTCGAGGCAGCAGAGAGTCTCTCCGGCCTGATGACCACCGGCCGGGTACGGCACTGGCTTGAACAATTGCCGCTGCTTGATCTTGCAGACTGGGCGGCCAACGCGCCGGAAGAGCAGGTCCGTGTGGCGATGGTTCGCTATTCCTTTCTCGTCCAGGCCTATGTCTGGGGCGAAAGCGAAGCGCCGGCCGCCCTGCCTGCCAATCTCGCCCGACCGATCGTCGCACTGGCCGGGCGTCTCGATCAGGCACCATTGCTGCCCTACAGCGGCTATGTGCTCGACAATTGGGCACAGCTTGACCGTGACGGCCCGATCACCCTCGACAATGTCTATATGGTGCAGAATTTCTATCGCGGAGCGGATGAGAACTGGTTCGTGCTGATCCATGTCGCGATCGAGGCTGCGGCAGCCCCGCTACTCGATCTGGCCTGTCGTCTTGTCGAAGCCGCCCAAGTGGAAGATGCGGCCCGGGTGACAGCATTGTTGCAAGATATGGATGCACATTGGGACACGGTAAACGCGATATTCGACCGGATGCCGGACCGTTGCGATCCCTATATATATTATCAGCGGGTACGGCCCTATATCCACGGCTGGGCGAATAATCCGGCGCTGCCCGATGGACTGATCTACGAAGGTGTCGATAAATATCAGGGCAAGGGCCAGTCGTTTCGCGGCCAGACCGGATCGCAAAGCTCGATCGTGCCGAGCATGGATGCCCTGTTCCAGGTCCAGCACGGCAATGATCCGCTGCGCAGCTTTCTCGACGAACTGCACGCCTATCGTCCGGTTAAGCATCGCCGCTTCATCGAGGATTTGCGCGAACAGAGCAAATTGCGCGAGTTTGCCATTGCCAGCGGTGACGCGGCTCTCAGAAAGGCGTTCAACGCCAGTGTCGAGCAGGTCGCCCGGTTCCGGACCCGGCATCTCGAATATGCGGCAAGCTATATCAATAAACAGGCATCCAACGGCAAAGGCAATGATACCGAGGTGGGCACCGGCGGCACTCCGTTCATGAAATATCTGAAAAAGCACCGCGACGAAAACCGCGCGCAACTGATCTGAAGCGGACATAGCGGTACAAGCCGGAATGACGGTTTTAGCAGTTGCACCTCCGACTTGACCTCTGCCATTAGGCAGCGGTCAAGTTTGGGGGACATTCATGCTATCGGCAATCGGACTTATCGGCGGACTGGGACTGCTCATCTGGATGACGGTCCGCGGGGTCAATATTCTGATCGCCGGGCCGGTTGCCGCGGCGATTGTCGCGTTCAGCAGCGGCATTGCCTGGCTGCCGCCGCTCGCTGCCGCAGGGGCACCCGATTTCGCCACCGCTTATATGGACGGCTTTGTCGGCTTCTTCAAAAGCTGGTTCTTCATGTTCCTGCTCGGCGCGATATTCGGCGAGATCATGGGGGCCAGCGGGGCAGCGGCCAGCGTCGCCCACTGGGTCATCGAGAAGATCGGGATCAAACATGCGGTGCTCGCCGTGGTCGCCGCCTGCGCGATCCTGACCTATGGCGGGGTCAGCGTGTTCATCGTGTCGTTCAGCGTCTATTCGCTCGCCGTCCATCTGTTTCGCGAGGCGGACCTGCCGAGACGCTTCATTCCCGCAGCCTTGGCTTTCGGGTCGGTGACCTTCACCATGACCAGCGCCGGCAGCCCGGAAATCCAGAATCTGATCCCGATGGAATATCTCGGCACCACCGCTTATGCCGGTTGGCAGGTCAGCCTGGTCATCGCGCTGTTCATGGCGGTGACCGGCCAATATTGGATCAACCATATGGTCAGGCGCGCGGTCGCCAGGGGCGAGCATTTCGTCGGCCGCGAAACGGATGATCAGAATAGCGACTATAGCAATCTGCCTGCGCCCCTGCTCTGCATCCTGCCCCTGGTCGCAGTGCTGCTGGTCTTTCTGGTCTTTCAATATCCGCAGGACATGGGGCCGTTGTCGGCGATCCTGCCGCAGGAATCGCTCGACAAATGGGCGTTGGTTGCAGCGCTGGGATCGGGCGCGGTTGTCGCCCTGATCGTCGGTTACCAGAAGCTGAAATCCATGCCGGAAGCTTTTTCGCGCGGTGCAACCAGCGCGGTTGTCGCCATCACCAACACCTGCGCGGTGGTCGGCTTCGGCTCCGTCGCCAAGCTGTCACCAGCCTTTCAGGAAGCATTGGTCATGGTGCAGAATATCCCGGGCAGCCCGCTGATCGGAGCCGCTGTTGCGGTCACCGTGATCGCCGGCCTCACCGGCTCGGCATCGGGTGGCCAGTCAATCGCCCTGCCCCTGATCGCGCCCCATTATATCGATGCCGGCGCGCAGCCCGACGAGCTGCACCGCGTGGTCGCCATCTCCTCCGGCGCGCTCGATAGCCTGCCGCACAATGGCTATGTCGTGACCACGATCCGTGCCGTATGCGGCGAAACCCACAAAGACGCTTATGGCGCAGTGGGTGCGTTGACTGTTGTCATACCGGTGATCGGGACGATCATGGCGGTAATATTGTTCGGGATTTTCTAGTGCCTGTCACGACCCGCCGCTACCGCCCCGGAGACCGGCAAGCCTTCATCGATCTCAACCGCGACTGGATCGAGGAATATTTTGTTCTCGAGGACAGCGACCGTCAACAATTGGAAGAATTGGAAGCATCTATTCTGGCCAAAGGTGGCCAGATCATCGTTGCCCTGCTCGACGATATCGTGGTCGGCACGGGAGCGATCCTGCCGCCGCATCATGAGCCCGAGGATGGCCGGCAATGGCTGGAAATCATCAAGATGGCTGCGCAAAAAGATATGCGTGGCCAGGGCATTGGCCGGGCGGTGCTGGACGCGCTGATTGCGGAAGGCCGGGCCATGGGGGCGGATGCGATATGGCTCGAGACCAATGCAGACCTGAAAGCCGCAATCCGTCTTTACGAACGGTGCGGCTTTCAGCATGTATCCAGTGATGATCTGTGGCCCACGCCTTACGCGCGGTGCAATGTCCAGATGGTTCTGGAGTTATAGTGGGTCACCCCTTGCAGGCTGGTGCCTGAACCGAGAGCTCTGAGACTCACATAGGCGGGCTGGATCCCAGCCTGCGCCGGGATGACAGCAACCTATTTCAACCGCTCGATCTTGCTCGCGGCTTCATCTATAATCGCGGTGACTTCGAGGATCTTGTCCGATCCCTTTTCCTCGTCACCCAGCCGGATGGCAATCGCACTCTTGAGATTGTGCATCGCACGACGGACGGATGCGCCATCGCTGGCCTCGCCCATTTTTGATACGCCTTCCAGTCTTGCGAGAATCTCGGCAATCTGCGCCTTGTCTTCGGCCAGCCGGGCGGAACCCGCTTCGGTGATCGAATAGATTTTCTTGCCGTCATCATCGACCTTTTCGTCGATCAGGTCCATTTCCGCCATCAGGGTCAGCGTCGGATAGACGATCCCCGGACTGGGCGCATAATGGCCGCCGGTCAGTTCCTCGATCTGACGGATCAGATCATAGCCGTGCCGTGTTTCCTCGGCGATCAGATGCAACGCCAAGAGCTTCAGTTCACCGCGCCGGAACATCCGTGCGCGTCTCCTGCCCTTGCCGCCTTCAAAAGCAGATTCCGCAAAGGCCCGGGCAAATTTCTCCGCCGTCGGTCCGCCTCGACCGCGTCCTGACCCACCGGGTCCAAATTTCATTCCATGTCTCATTATCTAATCTTTCTTTATATCTAAGATGCTCTTAAGATATATCTTAATACGATCTTTGCAACAGGAAAAAGGCCACATAATTACAAGTGTCTGAAAAATATTGGAAATATCTCACAATATATCGGCACGGGAACAGACAGCCCGCGCGTTAAAGATATTGGACTCGCGACCACAAGCTGTTAATCAAGCAGTTAAAGTCGAGATGGAGAGATTAATGACAGCCCCGATACACGGTACGTGCGACCCCCGTTTTTCAGCGGTCAAAGCGGCATTCGAGAATAATTTCACCGAGCATGGCGACCTCGGCGCATCGGTTGCGATCACGCTCGATGGCGAATTTGTCGTCGATCTGTGGGGCGGCCATCTTGACGAGGAACGCACCCAGCCGTGGCAGGAGGACAGCCTGGTCAACGTCTGGTCGAGTACCAAGACGATGGCGGCGATGTCCTTGCTGCTGCTCGCCGATCGCGGCGAGGTCGACCTTCATGCGCCAGCCAGCAAATATTGGCCGGAATTCGGCCAAAGTGGCAAGAAAGCGGTCGAGGTCAGACATTTTCTCAGCCACACGGCCGGTCTGTCCGGCATGGACAAAAAGGTCGAGGGCGATGCGCTCTATGACTGGGAATGGATGACCACCGCTCTGGCAAAGCAGGAACCGTGGTGGGAACCGGGGACCCAGTCGGGCTATCATGCCATCACCCAGGGCCATTTGATCGGCGAAATCGTCCGCCGGGTGACCGGCGAGACGATCGGCAATTTCTTCCGTAAGGAAATTGCCGAACCAACCGGCGCCGACTTCCATATCGGTGCGGATGAAGCGCTTGATGCGCGGATCGGTAATCTCGTTCCGCCGGCAAGCGGTCCTTCGCCCGCTCCCGACTCGATCGCCAGCCGCACCTTTTCCAATCCCGGCGTCGATGCCACCGAACCCAGAAAACGGGCGTGGCGCGCCGCGGAAATTCCCGCCGCCAACGGCCAGGGCAACGCCCGCAGCATCGTCCGCGCCCAGACCGCGATGGCCAACGGCGGCCAGGCGTTCGGCAAGACGATCATGTCGGAAGCCGGCACCAGAAGGATTTTCGAGCAACAGAGCGAAGGCACCGATCTCGTACTGGGCATACCGGTGACCTTTGGCATGGGCTATGGCCTGAACAGCGTGTCCACCCCGATAAGCCCCAATAGCAACACCGCTTTCTGGGGCGGCTATGGCGGGTCATCTGTGATCATCGATCAGGATGCACGACTGTGCTTCTCCTATGTCATGAACAAGATGGAATCCGGGCTTTTGGGTGATCCGAGGGGGTTCGGGCTGGCGGCGGCCATGTATATGTCGATGGCGGGATAGGGGCGATTGTCACCCCAGCGAAGGCTGGGGCCTAAATCAATGTAGCGAGACCCAAGCTTGCGGGTTGGATGCCAGCCTGCGCTGGCATGACACTATTTCATTCCATCTGCTACGTCACACCCACAGCACCCCGTGCGCACGGTGGCGTTTAGAATATATTCAATGATTTGCGCTAGTGATGCGCGATGAATGATATGGCTTCCTCTTTTGTAGCTACGCAAAAAGTGACCGGTAATCCGTCATCCCTCACAATCGATGACGCCCATATTTTCCGTAGCAAATTAATTGATAAATTAGCGGAAATTGAAACTTGGATGACGCGGAAGTTTGCGAAGCTCGATCCAGATATCATCGGGAAGAAACCGCTCGGACATAAGCTTGCTATAGTCCGTAAACTGGCTGAACAGGCCGAACCAAAACTAAAGCACGCCGGTAAAATTCTGAAACTGTTAAATCACTTGCAGCCCTATGCCGATTTACGGGCAGAATTAGCGCATTCGACCCTCACGATACTTACCACCGAGCAGCAGCGAAATGTTGTACGTTATCAGAATGCCAACGATGCTGCTCATTCGATCGTCCATAAATCCGGTCGTCTTACTTCAGGCCAGATGAAGCACTATCTCAAAAGGACTGGGCAGATTTGCGATCAGCTGAAAGCGCTTGAGAGCAGCAATCCCGTTTCCTCCCGACCAGAAACACCGCCCGTCACCCCAGCGAAGGCTGGGGTCTAAACCAAAAGTAGCGAGACTCACGTAGGCGGGTTGGATACCAGCCTGCGCTGGCATGACGGCATCTGATATGAAACTGTTGGCGATTTGGCCCTCACCTGCGAAGACTAGTCAATCTGCCTCACGAGACGAGTGCAGCCTGAGAAACTACTCCGCCTTCTTCGCCACCCCGACAAACGCCGGCCGCAACAGTCGGTCCTTGATCACATAACCGGCCTGCATTTCCTGCACGATCGTGCCGGGCTCATGCTCGTCGGTCGGAATTTCGACCATCGCCTGATGCTGGTTGGGATCGAGCGGCAGGCCGACAGACGCGACGCGCTTGATGCCGTTTTTCTCGAACACGGACTGCAACTCGCGGCCGGTGGCTTCGATGCCGTTGATCAGGCCCTTCCACTTTTCCTCGTCCTTGACCTCGGCGGGGATGGATTCGAGGGCGCGTTGCATATTGTCCATCACCGAGAGCATGTCGCGGGCAAAGCCGGTTGCGGCATAAGCGCGGGCGTCCTGCGCGTCTTTTTCGAGGCGGCGGCGGACGTTCTGGGTTTCGGCCTGAGCATAGAGAACCGCCTGCTGGGCTTCGGCCAGCTCGGTTTCCAGCGCTTCGATGCGGTTGTCGGAATTTTCCGGCTGGGAGGCTTCACCACCAGTTTCTCCGGCTCCGCCGCTTTTCATCGACTCCGGTACGCCGTCGAGCTCGGCTGCTGCCGCTGCATCGCTATTTTCTTGTCCGGGGTTCTGCTTCTTATCACTCATTGTCTGGGTCACTCTATTTTCTATTATTTCGTCAACAAACGCGACAGGGTTTGCGCGGTAAAGTCTACCATGGGTACCACGCGCGCATAATTCAACCTTGTCGGACCGATTACGCCGACCACACCAACCACCTGTCCGTCGCCGTCTTTGTAGGGCGCCGCTATCACAGATGAGCCGGAAAGGGAGAATAATTTATTCTCCGCGCCGATAAATATTTTTGCGGCTTCTGCATCGCGGGCATTGTCGAGCAGACGGGCGATTTCCTGCTTGGCTTCCAGCTCGTCGAGCAAGCGCCGCACCCGGTCGAGATCGGCCAGCGCGCTATTGTCCTGCAGCAGGTTCGCCTGTCCGCGGACGATCAACACCGGCCGGTCCGAAGGATCGCGGCTCCAGGTGACCATGCCCGCCTTCACCAGCTCTTCTGATGCCTTGTCGATTGCCAGCTCGCCAGCGCTGATCTCGCCTCCGACAGTCGCCAGCGCCTGGCTGAGCGTTTTGCCGCCATAGCGGGCAGTGAGATAATTGCCCGCTTCGACCAATGCCGATTCCGATACGCCGGGCGACAGGTCGAGCACGCGGTTTTCAACGCCGCCGTCCTGGGAGACGAGGATGGCCAGCCCCTGCCCTTCGGACAATTTGACGAAACTGAATTGCTTGAGCAACGGCTCGCGCTTGGGCACCAGCACGAGGCCGGCGCAGGAAGACAGGCCGGACAGGATCGAGGTCGTCGCGCGCAGGGCGTCCTCGACCGGGCCCTGTTCGGTGATCTGGCTTTCGATCGCGTCGCGCTCCTGCTGCGTCGGGACTGCCGCCTGCATCATGCCGTCGACGAACAGCCGCAGCCCAAGCTCGGTCGGCATCCGTCCGGCGCTGGTATGCGGCGCGGCGAGCAGGCCGAGTTCCTCGAGATCCTGCATGACATTGCGGATCGAGGCGGGCGAGAGCTCAAGACCGGGTGCCTTGGATATGGTCCGCGATCCGACCGGCGCACCCGTGTCGAGATAGGATTCCACCACGACGCGGAAAATGTCCTGCGCGCGGGTGGTCATTTCGGTGATGGGGGTGTTGGTCATAGATGATAGATAGGTCAATTGTCGGGAGGTTTCCAGCATTACTCATCTCTAATGGGGAGAGGAGGAGGGATTGCCTCTCCCCATTGGAGCCGTTAAGGACGCGGCAACTCAAAAAAGGAACATCACATGCGACCATCGGGCCGTGCGCCGGACGAAATGCGCGCCATTTCTATCGAAACCGGATTTACCAAACATGCCGAAGGAAGCTGTCTGATCAGCTTTGGCGATACGCGGGTATTGTGCACCGCCAGCGTTGAAACAAGCCTTCCACCATGGATGCGCGGCAAGGGTACCGGCTGGGTGACCGGCGAATATTCGATGCTGCCCCGCGCCACCCACACCCGTGGTTCGCGCGAAGCGGCTCGCGGAAAGCAGTCGGGCAGAACGCAGGAAATCCAGCGGCTTATCGGGCGTAGTTTGCGTAGTGTCGTCGATTTGAAAAAGCTCGGCGAGCGGCAGATCACGCTCGATTGCGATGTAATCCAGGCCGATGGCGGTACGCGGACGGCCTCGATCAGCGGCGCATGGGTAGCTTTGCGGCTGGCGGTCAACGGCTTGCTCGACCAGAAAGTGCTCAAGGAAGATCCTATCCAGCAGAAGATCGCGGCGATCAGCTGCGGTATCTTTGACGGCACACCAGTTCTCGACCTTGACTATGACGAGGATAGCAACGCCGGTGCCGACGCCAATTTCGTGCTGACCGGCGATGGCAATATCGCTGAAGCGCAGGCGACCGCCGAGGGCCAGACCTTTGACGACGAAGGCCTGATGCGCTTGATGCGGCTGGCGAAAATCGGCTGCGGCCAGATTTTTGAAGCACAGGACAAGGCGGTTGGTTAGGATTTAGAAGAAAAGAAGAACAGAGTCATGCCAGCGCAGGCTGGCATCCAAGCCAATATTGCGACACTCACAATCATTGGTTTGGGCCCCAGCCTTCGCTGGGGTGACGAATGAGGGAATAGAATGACCCACCGCAAACTCGCACCCGGACGCCTCGTGATCGCCAGCCATAACCAGGGCAAGGTGCGGGAAATCCGGGCGTTGCTCGAGCCTTATGGCATCGAGCCAGTGTCGGCCGGCGATCTCGATCTGCCGGAACCGGAAGAAACCGGAACCACCTTCGCCGAAAATGCGCTGCTCAAGGCGCGCGCCAGTGCCGAGGGCGCGGATTGCGTAGCTCTTGCGGATGACAGCGGGCTGTGCGTGGCGGCGCTGGGCGGCAAGCCGGGGGTTTACACCGCCGACTGGGCCGAACGGCAAAGCTTCGAGGGCGAGCCGGGCCGTGACTGGTATATGGCGATGGGCAAGGTCGAGGGAAAGCTGGCCGAACAAGGGCCGAATGTCGATCGCAGCGCCTATTTTGTTGCGACGCTGGCGCTGGCCTGGCCCGATGGGCATTCCGAGGTTTTCGAGGGGCGCATCGAGGGCAATCTTGTCTGGCCGCCGCGCGGGACTTTGGGATTCGGCTATGATCCGGTGTTTCAGCCCATCGGCTTTGAACAGACTTTTGCGGAATTGGAACCGGCCCAAAAACAAGCGATGAGCCACCGGGCGGATGCGTTCCGGAAACTGGTTGAGACTTGTTTTTAGTCGGTCACCCCAGCGCAGGCTGGGGCCTAAACCAAGGGCGATGAGACTCACATAGGCGGGTTGGATGCCAGCCTCCGCTGGCATGACGGCAAATCACCCCTGCAACGGATCGCGTCCGACGATATTCCCGGCCGGACTATAGCGACAGACCAGAAAATCATCGCGCGTATTGCTCGCCACCGCGCAACCGACGCGCAGGCTGGTCGGCCAGATGATCTGGGTATAATGGGCGACATCGCCCCAGGTTCCGGTGGTGCTGTTGTCCGGGACCAGGCCACGCTTGAAAGAGTGGTCCTCGTCGACCCAGGCCCTGATCATTTCGCCATAGCTATAGGCGTCGCGGGTTCCCATCCAGAGATTCTCCCCCTGTCGCGGACTGCGGCCGACCTGCGGGTCATGGGCAAATTTACCGGTACGGGCCAGAGAAGCAGCATAGACCGCAGCGTCCTTGGCCAACTCGTCATTCCAGACCAGTTTCGGCGCGCCTACCTTGACCCTCGCGTCATTATGCGCTCGCATCATTGCATTTTGCAGCCGGCTTTCGCCGCGTGGCTCGGGCTCCATGCTGGTGCGGGTTTCAACCACCGTGGTCGGCGCCGGATTGTGCGACGTCCCGGCCGAACAGGCGGCAAAGGCTGGCGTGATTAGAAGGATCGGGCTAAGGGCGCGAAATATATGCATGAACTGGCCTCTACAACGGAAAATCTGAACAGGAGTGATATGGGGCCTCTCGCCCTCTATATCCACTGGCCGTTCTGCGTCTCCAAATGCCCCTATTGCGATTTTAACAGCCATGTTCGCGATCAAGTCGATGTAGCCGCCTGGCAGAGCGCCTTGCTCGCCGACATGGCGCATGAAGCGGCGCTTACACCGGGGCGCAAGCTTTCGAGCATATTCTTCGGCGGCGGCACGCCTTCGCTGATGCCGCCGGGGCTGGTGGAAACATTGATCACGGCTGCAGAACGCCATTGGGGCTTTGCCGACAATATCGAGATCACGCTGGAGGCGAACCCTTCCTCGGTCGAGGCGGCGAATTTTCACGATCTGGCCAGAGCGGGCGTCAACCGGGTATCGCTGGGCCTGCAATCGCTGGATGACCAGACGCTCGAATTTCTTGGCCGCGCGCATGATGTCGATGAAGGGCTCGCAGCTCTCGATACCGCACAGCGGGCCTTTGACCGGGTCAGCTTTGACCTAATCTACGCCCGCCCCGGCCAGTCGCTGGCCGATTGGCAAGCAGAACTGGGGCGCGCGCTGTCCTTCGGCACCGGCCATCTCTCGCTCTATCAGCTTACCATCGAGCCCGGCACGCGGTTCGAGACATTGGTGCGGACCGGCAAGCTGATCCCGGCTGACGATGACCATTGCGCCGATCTGTTCGAACTCAATCGCAGCATCATGACCGCAGCCGGCCTGCCCGCATATGAAATCAGCAATCACGCCAAGCCCGGTCAGGAAAGCCGCCATAATCTGACCTACTGGCGCTATGAAGACTATGTCGGCATCGGACCCGGCGCCCACGGGCGGCGGCTGGACAGCGCGACCGAGCGACACAAGAAGCCGGAGAATTTTCTCTCTGCCGTGGAGCGCAACGGCAACGGCTTGAAGGTCGAACAGCCGCTGTCACCGGAGACGCGGGCGATGGAAGCGCTGATGATGGGGCTGCGGCTGGCCGAAGGCGTCGATCTGACCGCGCTGGCAGAGAAGACCGGGCTGCTAGCTACCCAGCTCGTCGATCAGAAAGCGGTGGACCATCTCTCCCAACTGGGCCTGCTCGACGCCTCAGCCGGGCGGCTGACAATCTCGCCAAAGGGCATGCCGCTCCTTGATGCGCTCTTGCCAAAGATCATCGCAGACATCTGAAATCCCAACCATTTTCTATCGCTCAAGGGGCGTTGAATATTATCGGCATAGCTGCCACACTCTCCGCAGGTCTGAGGAGAGAGAAACCATGGGAATATTCAGCGTCATCAAGCGCGAGGTCCAATTCACGCGGTCGCTTAAAAATGTGATGGCGCAGGTCAAGGATATTGACGCCGACGCTCCCATCCTGATCACCGACGATATCGAAGCCACGATCGACCGCTATCCGGACAATATCGCCTTTCATTTCGAAGGCACCACGGTGACCTATGCGGCGTTTGAGGCGCGCGCCAACCGGATCGCGCACTGGGCGCTGGCGCAGGGCTATCAGGCGGGTGATACGGTTGCCCTGTTCATGGAGAATGCGCCCGATTTTGTCGCCGCCTGGTTCGGCCTGTCGAAGGTCGGGATCGTCACCGCGCTGATCAACAGCAATCTCGAAGGCACCGGCCTCGCCCATTGCCTGAACATCGTCGATACGAAAGCAGTGATCACCACCGCGGATCTGGCGCCGCGCGTGTCGCATATAGCTGCCCAGCTGGACGGATCACCGGCGCTGTGGGACTGGGACGGCGAAGTTGGTCAGGACCTCAACAGCGCCCTGGCCGCCCTGCCCGATGATCGCCCCGATCAGAGCCACCGCGCCCATATGACCGGCAAGGACCTGTTCCTCTATGTCTATACCTCCGGCACCACCGGCCTGCCCAAGGCGGCGCGCATTTCCCATGCCCGCGCCCGGCGCAGTTTCCGCATCGCCATTTCGACCTGCCCGCTGACACCGGAGGACCGCATTTACATTACCCTGCCGCTCTATCATGTGACGGGCGGTTTTATCGGCATGGGCGGTGCCTTGCTGAGCGGCGCTTCGGCGATCTTGCGGCGCAAATTCTCCGCCTCGCAATATTGGGATGATGCGGCCGATTATGGCGCGACGGTGGTCGTCTATATCGGCGAATTGTGCCGCTATCTGCTGAACCAGCCGGAACATCCCAAACAAAGCGCCCACAAGGTGCGTGTCGGTATCGGAAACGGCCTGCGGGCGGACATCTGGCAGCAATTTGTCGACCGTTTCCAGGTGCCCAAGTTGCTTGAAATCTACGGCTCGACCGAGGGCAATATCTTTCTGATGAATTTCGACGGCAAGATCGGCGCGGTCGGCCGGATTCCGAAATATCTGGAAAAACAGTTTGGCGACACCAGGATCGTGAAATTCGATATTGCCGAAGAACAGCCGGTGCGCGGCGAGGACGGCTTCTGCATCAATGCGGACTGGGATGAGGCGGGGGAACTGATCGGCCGCATCTTCAAGGACAGCCCGTCCGATTTTTCCGGCTATCAGGACAAGGAAGCGACCGAGAAGAAAATCCTGCGCGACGTTTTCGAGAAAGGCGATGCCTGGTTCCGCTCCGGCGACCTGATGAGCCGCGACCGTTCCGGCTATATCTATTTCAAGGACCGGATCGGCGACACGTTCCGCTGGAAGGGCGAGAATGTCGCGACCAACGAAGTTTCCGAAGTGCTGTCGCAATATCCCGGGATCAGGACCGCCAATGTCTATGGCGTCGAAGTCCCCGGCACCGACGGCCGCGCCGGCATGGCCTCGCTGACCGTGGCGGATGATTTCGATATCTCCGGGCTGCGCGCCTTTCTGGCTGCGGAAATGCCGCCTTATGCCGTGCCCCTGTTCATCCGGATCGAGCCGGAGGCGCAGACCACCGGCACGTTCAAATATCGCAAGGTGGAGCTGGTCAAGGAGGGCTTTGACGTTACCAAGATCAAAGACCCGATCTGGTTCTGCAAACCGGATGTGGAGGGCTATGCGGAGCTGACCAAGGCGGAACATGCGAAGATTTTGTCGGGTGAATATCGGTTGTAGAGCGCGTGCTCCGCACTTGACGCGGAGCACATTGCCGTCATTGCGGGGAGCGGAATTGGACACGGTAATCCTCTCCCTCGGGAAGAGGGTATTTGGGTTTTGATTCCTAGTCTGCTAAACAATTTCCGTTCACCCTGAGCCTGTCGAAGGGTGGCAACCACCGTACTTCGACAAGCTCAGCACGAACGGAGTGTATGACCGATACAGCAAACGCCCTTATCAACGCCTTCTCCGTCCATCTTCGCGATGACCGGCGGCGGTCGCAGCATACGGTGCGGGCCTATGTGACGACGGCGGAGCGTTTTTGTGCCTTTCTGGCGGAGCATATTGGCGGCGGTGTCGGGGCAGACGAAGTCAAGGCGGTAACACAGGCCGATATCCGATCCTATCTCGCCTACAGGCGCGGAGACGGCCTGACCAACAACAGCGCCGCGCGGGAATTGTCGGCCTTGCGCGCTTTCCTGAAACATGTCGGCGGGGATGAAGCGCAAATCCCGAAGATCAAGGGACCCAAGGTCAAGCGCGGCGTCCCGCGTCCGGTCTCGCCAGACGATATATTGGCGCTGGCCGGAGACGCACAGGACAGCGCCAGCGAGGACTGGATCGGCGCGCGCGACTGGGCGGTGTTGCTGCTGCTCTATGGCTCTGGCCTGCGGATCAGCGAGGCGCTCGACCTGACCGGCGATGCCCTGCCCCTCTCCGACACATTGCGGGTCACCGGCAAGCGCAGCAAGGTCCGGATCGTTCCGCTGCTGCCCAAGGTGCGAGAGGCGATCGAACATTATATCGACTTGTGCCCCTATCCGATTGCCCAGGATTTCGCCCGCTGCAAGAATGACAATATCGGCGGCTCGCCGCTGTTCCGCGGCAAGCGCGGCGGGCCGCTGTCGCCCAATCTGGTCCGCCGGGTAGTGCAGCAGGCGCGGACCAAGCTCGGCCTGTCCGACACCACCACGCCCCACGCCTTACGGCACAGTTTCGCGACGCATCTGCTGGCAGGCGGTGCAGATTTGCGGAGCCTGCAGGAGTTACTGGGTCATGCGAGCCTGAGTAGCACACAGGTCTATACGGCGGTCGATACGGCGCATTTGCTGGACGTCTATCAGAATGCCCATCCCCGGGGCAGGTAAGCCGCATTTGCGACAACAAGCAACAATCCAGGATGGTCAGGTCGCCGCGACCCTTGCATTTTCCCGTTAAGCATATTGGCTTTCTGCCGTTAAATCTCCTGACGAGATTTTAATAATCAGAGCCAATTTATGAAAATGACCGCGCCAGCAGAGTATATGGCAAATGCAACGCCATTAAATTTGCCCGAGATTGGCAGGAATAAAATCCATAGCATCTTGCTGAGCCGGGTGCTTTCAATGGGTATTGCCAGTCAGATACCGATGTTAATCGGCGCAGCGCTGATGGGCTTTGCGGTCATCGGCATCGGCACGGAAAAGCTGATGTGGAGCTTGATCGCGGTTCAATGTGTTCTGCAATGTATCGTCGCTATGGTCAGCAGCATGTTGCAGCGCAAGCTGGATGCGAATCAACCTGGCCGCTTTCTGTTTGTAATATTTGTCGGGCTGGAAGCACTGACAGGAGCCGTCTGGGGCCTCATGATGCTGCCGGTCGCCGAGGTTCTTGGACACGGCCTCGGGCCGCTGTTCGTATGCATCACTTTGATCGTTACCATCACAATTTCCGCATTGATGCCGGCTGCCGTCCGCGTCATAAGCATTGCCGCGGTCACAGGATTTTTCGTGACCCTGTTTCCGCAGACCTTGTATTTCTACGATATTCTCGGACCGCTTCCACTGGTCGCAACTCTGGTTCTACCACCAACATTATTCTGGATGACGGATGTGCATTCCAAGCAAGTCAGAGCTGCGCTTGTGAACGAGTTGGAAAATGAGCGTCTTGCTCTCTACCTCGAAGATGCCCTGCAACAGTCTGAATATCTTGCCAGACATGACAGCCTGACCGGCCTGCTTAACCGCCGCGCATTTCAGTCAAAACTGAAGGCGCTTCGCCAGGAACAACCGGAAGCGGCAATTTCCCTGATCCTGATTGATCTGGATTATTTCAAGAGAATAAACGACAATTTTGGTCACGACACCGGTGATGCGGTGCTAGTTTCCACCGCGGATATCATCAATAGTGTCACCAGACCGGATGACTTGTCCGCACGCTGCGACGAAGCGACGGCGCGTTGGGGCGGCGAGGAGTTTATCATCGCTCTGGTCGGATGCCCGATCGAGGCTGCAGCGTCGGTATCGGAACACCTGCGCGTCCGGATTGCAGCCCAGGCGGATCCGAAATGGCCGGACGGGCTGAGCGTGACTGGTTCATTCGGCGTTTCGTTATGGGATCATCAAGAGGACCTGGCCGTCGGCATCGCCCAAGCGGATAAGGCTATGTATCGGGCCAAGATCTCCGGTCGCAACCAGGTTGAACTGGCGGCCCGATAGATAATCGGGACGATATTGTGTACAGTGCTGCTTCAATGGAAATGCCCGGACAGCGCTGATTTTTAGAGTTTTTCGCGAAATTTCCGGGCCATGCTAGCCTGAGCGCGACGGAGGTCTGCACAACCTACACCGCACATTTTGCCGATATTTATATGTAACAGCGCGCATCCCCGGGCAGGCTAAAACGCATATCTGGCAGCTAACAACAATTTTTGCTGACGATGTTAACGGGACGTTTGCATTGCCCTGTTAAGACTGTCGGTTTTCTGCCGTTAAATATTTTGACGGGATTTTCCAAGTCAGAGTCACATTATGAAAATGACTGCGCCAGCAGAATACAGGGCTAATGCCACGCCGCTGAATTTGCCTGAAATTGACGAAAGCCAGATCCACAGCATCATGCTGGGTCGGGTGCTTTCTATCGGCAATTCCAGTCAGATAGCCATGCTGATCGCAGCGGCGCTGATCGGCTTCGGGGTCGTGGGCATCGGCAATGAAAAACTGATGTGGCTGTTGATCGCGGTTCAAGCTGTTCTCCAACGCGTCGTCGCAGCGGTCAACAGGATGTTACAGCGCAAGCTGGATGCCCGTCAGCCTAACCGTCTCCCCTTTGCACTATTTGTCTTCCTGAAAGGACTTACTGGGGCCGTCTGGGGGCTCATGATGCTACCGGTCGTGGCCCATCTGGGAAGCGGGCCCGGGCCGCTGCTCATATGTGTAACCTTGATCGTTACCATCACAATTTCCGCTATGCTGACCACCGCCGTCTGGAGCATTAGCGTCGCCGCGGTCACAGGGTTTTTCGTGACCTTGTTTCCACAAACCTTGTATTTCTATGATGTCCTCGGACCGGTTCCGTTGGTTGTCTCTCTGGTTCTATCACCAACCTTGATCTGGATTACGAAAGAGCAATCGAAACAAGTCAGAGCCGCGCTTGTCAACGAGCTGCAAAATGAACGGCTTGCCCTCCACCTGGAAGATGCCCTGCAACAGTCCGATTATCTCGCCAGACATGACAGCCTGACCGGCCTGCTTAACCGCCGCGCATTCCAGTCAAAACTGTCGGAGCTTCGCCAGGAACAGCCAGAAGCGGCGATTTCTCTCATCCTGGTCGATCTGGATCATTTCAAAGCGATAAATGACAATTTTGGTCACGAATCCGGTGATGCGGTGCTGGTTTCCACTGCGGAAATTATCGATAGCGTTACAAGACCGGATGACCTGTCCGCACGCTGCGACGAAGCGACAGCGCGATGGGGAGGCGAGGAGTTTATCATCGCTCTGGTCGGATGCCCGATCGAGGCCGCAGCGTCCGTGTCGGAACGCCTGCGTGTCCGGATTGCCGCCCAAGCCGATCCGAAATGGCCGGACGGGCTGAGCGTGACCGGCTCTTTCGGCGTTTCATTATGGGATCATCAAGAGGACCTGGCTGTCGGCATCGCTCGAGCGGACAAGGCTATGTATCGGGCGAAGATTTCCGGCCGCAACCAGATTGAACTGGCGGCCCGATAGATAATCAGGACGATAGCGAAGAACAAAATCATTCTGTCGTCCGGCGCTGTTCTCAGCCAGCCATTTGCCGGAAGCAGAACATTCCCCGCTTCAACCTTCCTTTGGCCGCCAGAAAATAATCCGCCAGACATAGACCGCGACCAGCAACCCGATCACGCCCAGTGACACGGGGCCCAGATATTGTCCGATATTCTCGACATTCTGCTGAAGCGTATATCCTGCGTACACCAACGCACTGTTCCACACGGCCGCCCCGGCGCTGGTCGCAAGGATGAAGCGTTTGTGGGACATGCCGAACAGGCCTGCGGGCACGGAAATCATCGTGCGGATATTGGGAATGAAACGCGCGAAAAATACCACCCATTGACCATGGTCGTCGAAAATCCGGTCGATCCGGTTGACCGTCTCGACGTCGAGTGTCAGCCAGCGGCCATGTTTGCGGACGAAGGCGCGCAGATCATCCTCGTTCCAGTGGCGCCCGACCATGAACCAGACATAATTGCCGGCCAGCGAACCGATGGTGCCGACCAGCACCAGCCATGCCGGGTGGAATGTCCCCTGCCCCACGCCGACGCCGCCCAGCCCCATGATCAGCTCGGACGGGATCGGCGGAAAGATATTTTCCAGCGCCATGAGCAATGCGATTGCCCAATAGCCGCCCTGTTCGATCAGGTCTGTTACCCAGCTGCTCATGCTGTGCTGTCCGGCGCGGGTCTATTGCGCCGCAAGCCGTCGCTCGATTGCGTCCCAGATCATGCCCGGCGTATCGGTGCCGTTGAACTTGTCGATCGCGACAATGCCGGTCGGCGAGGTCACGTTGATTTCGGTCAGCCATTTGCCGCCGATCACGTCGATGCCGACGAAGATCAGGCCAAGCCGTTTCAGGTCAGGCCCCATCGCCGCGCAGATTTCCTTTTCGCGCTCGGTCAGTTCCGCCGCTTCGGCATAGCCGCCCTGCGCGAGGTTGCTGCGGAATTCGCCTTCGCCCGGCTTGCGGTTGATCGCGCCGGCATATTCGCCGTCGATCAGCACAATGCGCTTGTCGCCCTGATGCACTTCGGGGAGGAAGGGCTGGACCATATGCGGTTCCGGCCAGGTCTGGTTAAATACCTCGAATAGAGCACTGAGATTGCTGCCGTCTTCCGGAACCAGGAAGATCGCCTTGCCTCCGTTGCCGTGCAGCGGTTTGACGACGATGCCGCCATGCTCCTTCTGGAAGGCGCGCACTTCGTCGAGGTCGCGGGTGATCAGGGTCGGCGGCATGAACTGCGCATAATCGAGCACATAGACTTTTTCCGGCGCGTTGCGGACAGAAACGGGGTTGTTGACCACCAAGGTCTCGCTTTCGATCCGCTCGAGCAAATGGGTCGCGGTGATATAGCCGACGTGGAACGGTGGATCCTGACGCATCAGCACGACATCGACATCGCTGCCGAGATCCAGCTTTACCGGATCGCCGAAGGTGAAATGATCGCCTTTTACTGGCTGCACTGTCACCGGATGGGCGGGTGTGGTCAGGCGGCCATTGGCCTGCAGGGTCAGGCCCTTTACGTCATAATGGAAAATCTGATGGCCGCGCTTCTGGGCGGAGAGCATCAGGGCGAAGCTGCTGTCTCCCGCGATATTCACGGTCTCCATCGGGTCCATCTGTACGGCGATTTTCAGGGTCATTTGCATTCCTTAGACATTTTCGAACCCGCTTACCGTCCGTGTCGAGCCTAGTCGAGACACATTGGCATTGCGGCAAGCGTCTCTCGACTTCGCTCGAGACGAACGGGGGAGACGTGTTTCTAACCGTTCGTCCCCGGCTTGTCGAAGGGCCTTTTTGTTTATCGGGGGAAAGAGAAAGTTCGATCCGCCCTCCGTCGGTGGCGCGTCAGAACCCGTGCCACACATTGGGCAAGTGAACAGGCAGGCGCCTCGGCGCAACCAATATCACGTCGATGCGGGCGTCTTCCCCCTTGGTGCAATATTGCGGATAGAGTATTTCCACGGCATCGGCGACGCGCTGCAGCCGTTTCAGATCGATCGCCTGTTCCAGATCCTCCAGCTTGGTCCGCGCCTTCACCTCGACAAAGGCGACCAGCCCGCCGCGTTTGGCGACCAGATCGACCTCGCCGCGCGCTGTCCGCACCCGTTCGGCCAATATCCGCCAGCCTTTCAGGCGCAGGAAGCGGGCCGCGGTCTTTTCGGCCTGACGGCCGCGCTTCTCGGCCGCCTCGCGTTTCATTTTTTGGATACCGTGCGTGATGTTGGAAATACCGTTCGTGCTGAGCCTGTCGAAGCACCTGGACCGTCAAAGCACCTTATAGCCGATGGAGGTCCTTCGACAGGCTCAGGACGAACGGTGTGAGGCGCGTAAGCGTTCATTTTTCCGACTTCCAGCGGTTGGTCAGTTCATAAAGCGCCTTGCGGTCGGTGTTATATATCCGCGCTACCTCGCCCGCTGCCTTCGAGGCAGGCAACCGCTCCAAAGCCTCGCGCAGCGCTGCCTCGATATCCGCTTCGCTGGCCGCTTCCGGCGCGCCCGGCGGGCCGATGATCACGACGATCTCGCCTTTCGGTTTTTCCGCGCCATAGCGGGTGGCAAGCTCGCTCAGCGAACCGGCTACGGCTTCCTCGAATCTTTTGGTAATTTCACGGACAACCGCCGCCTTGCGGTCGCCGAGCACAGCCAGCGAGTCGGCCAGCATCGCGCCAAGCCGGGAGCCGTTCTCGTAAAAGATCAGGCTGGCATTCAGCGTCTTCAGCGCGGCAAGAGATTCGCTCCGCGCCTTGGTCTTGCTGGGCAGAAAACCTTCGAACAGAAACCGGTCGCTGGGCAATCCGGACAGCGTCAATGCCGCGATCGCGGCGCTTGGGCCGGGAATTGTCGTGACATAAAGGTCCGCCGCCTGCGCGTCGCGGACCAGCTTGTAGCCGGGGTCGGAGATCAAGGGCGTCCCCGCATCGCTGACCAGTGCGACAATTTTACATCGCACCGCGTCCAAAATAGCATCGCGATCAGTCGCCGACTTATGGTCATTATAGACCATCATTCTCGTCTTTTTACCAATATGATTCAATAGTTTGGCAGTAACTCTTGTATCTTCGACCAGGATGATATCGGCGCAAGCGAGGGTTTCCTCGGCGCGGCGGGACAAATCTCCAAGGTTGCCGATTGGGGTGGCGACGATATAGAGACCGGGTTGGGTAGGAGCAGACATATGACGGTCATGGCAGACAAGGTGTATCAAGGACAAGATCAAAGCAGAAGGCGCAGCTTTTTGAAGTGGACCGGCGTTTCGGCTTTTGTCTTTCTCGCAGGCTGCGCAACGGTCGTCCCGCGCGGAGCAGAAGCACCGCCGGCAGCCACGCCGACACCGTCACCGGTGACTGCCGGACTGCCCGACGACCAGAAACATCACCGTATTGCCCTGCTGGTGCCATTGTCCGGCAAGAATGCCGGCATCGGCCAGTCGCTCGCCAATGCGACGACCATGGCGCTGCTCGACACCAAGGCGGAGAATATCCGCATGACCAGCTATGACACCGCCAAAGGTGTGACCGCAGCAGCGCAAAGCGCCATCCGCGACGGCAACAAGCTGATCATCGGCCCGTTGCTCAGCGACAATGTTGTCGCGACGGCGAATATCGCCCGTCCGGCCGGCGTACCGATATTGAGTTTTTCCAATGACAGCGGCGTTGCGGGCAATAATGTCTTCATTCTCGGTCATATCCCGTCGCAATCGATCGACCGGGTCGTGGGATATGCCAAGTCAAAAGGCATGTCGCGCTTCGCGGCGCTGGTTCCCAATGGCGTTTACGGACAGCGCGCGTCGTCCACCATGCTGCGCAGCGTCAAGGATGCCGGCGGCACGGTGGTTTCGATCCAGACTTTCAATCGTGATGCCAAGTCGCTGGAAGCCGCTTCCAGAAAACTTTCCCAAAATGGCGATTTCGAAGCAGTCCTGATAGCCGACAATGGCGACATGGCGATCAAGGCCGCTCCCTATATTCGCAAGAATGCCAGCGAAACCGCGAAAATTCTCGGCACCGACCTGTGGAACACCAGCAGCAATCTGGCCGGTGCGCCCTCGATAAGAGGGGCCTGGTTCGCCAGCGTTTCCGATAGTCTGTACAAGCAATATGCCGACAAATATCGCGCCCGCTATGGCACGGCCCCATTTCGGCTGTCGAGCCTCGGCTATGATTCGGTATTGCTGACGGTCAAAGTTGCGCGCGACTGGAAAGTCGGATCACCCTTCCCGATCAACAAGCTGACCGACAAGGGCGGTTTCATCGGCCTCGACGGCGTGTTCCGGTTCAAGGCAGATGGAGTTTCGGAACGCGCTCTCGAAGTTCAGGAAATCCGCAGCGGCAGCTTTGTCGTGGTTGATCCGGCACCCAAGGGTTTTTGATAGAACTCGTCATCATCGATTTTTGAAAAAGGCTTTGTCATCCTGAACTTGTTTCAGGACCTCCAACGGTAGCGCGCTATCTCAAAGGGTCCTGAAACAAGTTCAGGATGACGAATTCATTGCGGATAAGCTCAACCGATGTTCTGGCCGGTTGATTCCCAATCCTTCAGGAAGCCTTCGAGGCCCTTGTCGGTCAGCACATGTTTGAACAGGTTGCGGATGACATTGGGCGGCATGGTTCCGACATCGGCGCCGATGCGGGCTGACTCGAGCACGTGAATGGGGTGGCGGATCGAAGCGACCAGGATTTCCGTGTCAAAGGCATAATTGTCGTAGATCAGCCGGATGTCTTCGATCAGCGTCATGCCGTCGAGACCATTGTCATCATGGCGTCCGACGAACGGGGAGATGAAGCTGGCGCCGGCCTTGGCCGCGAGCAGAGCCTGATTGGCCGAGAAGCATAATGTGACATTGACCATCGTGCCTTCGCTGGTCAGCGCCTTGCAGGTTTTCAGCCCGTCGATCGTCAATGGCACCTTGATGCAGACATTGTCGGCGATCTTGCGCAGAACTTCTGCTTCTTTCATCATCGTTTCGTGATCGAGCGCGATGACCTCTGCAGAAACCGGTCCGTCGGTCAGGCCGCAGATTTCCTTGGTCACTTCCATGATGTCGCGACCCGATTTCTTGATCAGCGACGGGTTGGTGGTGACGCCGTCGACCATGCCGGTCGCGGCGAGGTCGGCGATTTCCGCGGTATCGGCTGTATCTACAAAGAATTTCATCGGTCTGGCTCCAGAAATAGGAAAAAGGCGGCTGTTACGATTTGCCTATCCGCTTTCCGCGAGGCGTGAAACTGCGGCCCCCACTTTCCTGACAGAAAGCTGTGGATAGATTGGGGAAAAATTGCGGGATAAAATGCCGCTAAAATGCCTTTCCGACGCCCAGCACGGCAATGAGCAAGGGATCATTTGTCGCCCGCGGATTGGCCCGAATCGATTCTTCCTGTGCGCCGATCGAGCGATAGATGGCGTCGCTGACCTTGTTGGTCACATCGCGGCTGATGCTGGAAAAATCGACATTGGTGGCTTGCGACAGCACGAGATTGATAATCTCGTTGTCAAACAACCTCAGCCCGTTGCCGACGCCCGGCAGCATCCGGTCGACCAAGGTGTTGCCCAGCTGCCCCTGCAACAGGCTGGTGGCGGCGCGCGGTCCGCCATTGATGATTGCGGCTGCGTCGGCGATGCTCATGTTGCGGATGGTTTCCGCGACGATAGGAGCGGCAAGTTCGGCACCCGTTTCTGCCGCCCGGTTAACCTGCTTCAGCAGACGGTCCTGAATCGGCTTGGAGCGCAACAGGGCAGTTGCGACGCTGGTCACCCGCGATCCGCCTAGCGAATCCGGAACCGCAATCCTTGCCACCTGACTGTCGAAGAAACCGTTCGGCTGGAGCAGTTCGGCGAAGGCGTTCTGCGAGGACAGGGTGAGAAGCCGTTTTATGGCCTCGGTGAGGCTGAGGCCCGGAAGGCTTGAACAGCCGGGAAGCGCCAGTAATCCGGCGACAGCGCCAAAGCCCAAAATTGATCTGCGATGATAGATCATTACTCTCTCCTGTTTTCGTCAAAGCAAGAATGACGGATGATGATAAGCTGCCTATAGCACGAATATGAATCGCGTTCGTGTACTCCTCCTTAATGCCGCTCTGGGCCCGCTCGATTACCGTGTCCCAGATGGCATGCAGGTCGAACCCGGCTCGATCGTGATGGCACCGCTTGGCCCGCGCAAACTGCCCGGAGTCGTGTGGGAGGCCGAGAGTTTTCCGGTGGAGGAAATCGACCCGAAGAAATTGCGTCCCTTGCTCGAACTTCGCGATGTACCGCCGTTGCGCGCACCATTGCGGCGACTGATCGAGTGGACGGCGGCTTATTATTTTGCCTCTCCCGCATCGGTATTGCGGATGGTGCTTTCCAGCGGAGCCGCCTTTGCCGACAATCGCCCGATCAGCGAGTACCGCCTGAACGGCTCGGTTCCGGACCGGATAACGCCGCAGCGTGAACAGGCGCTCGAAAAATTGATCGGCGAGCAAGGGACGATCAGCGAACTGGCCAATAAGGCCGGTGTATCGATCGCGGTAGTCCGGGGGCTGGAAAAGCTGGGCGTGTTTGACCGGGAAGACGTTTCCCCGTTTGCCACCAGTGCCAAGCCCTTGCCCGATTTCGACAAGGTTGATCTCAGCGATGATCAGCAGAATGTCAGCAATATCTTGATCGAGGCGGTGCGTGCATCGGAGTTCAAACCCTTTCTGCTCGACGGCGTAACCGGATCGGGCAAGACCGAGGTCTATTTCGAAGCGGTCGCCGAAGCCCTGCGTCAGGACAAGCAGGTGCTGGTGCTGCTGCCGGAAATCGCGCTGACCGAGCCATTTCTCGACCGGTTCCATGCGCGGTTCGGGGCCGAGCCTCTCGCCTGGCACAGCGGCATGAAACAGTCTGAACGCAAGAAAAACTGGCGGGCGCTGGCCGAGGGCAATGCCAAGGTCATCGTCGGTGCGCGCTCCGCCCTGTTCCTGCCTTACTCCAATCTGGGACTTATCATCGTTGACGAAGCGCACGAGACCAGCTTCAAGCAGGAAGACGGCGTCCGCTATCACGCCCGCGATGTCGCGGTCATGCGCGGCCTATACGAGAAGATTCCGGTCATATTGGCCTCCGCTACGCCAGCGATCGAGAGCCGCCATCAGGTCGAGCAGGGCAATTACGAACTGCTCGAACTGCCGGCGCGTTTTGGCGGGGCGACGATGCCCGATATCGAGGCGCTCGATCTTACCGAGGATGTGCCGCCGCGCGGAAGCTGGCTCGCACCAACGCTGGTGAACGCGCTGGAGGAAAATCTCGAGCGCGGCGAGCAATCGCTGTTGTTCCTCAACCGGCGCGGTTTTGCGCCGCTCACCCTTTGCCGCACCTGTGGCCACCGGATCGACTGCCCCAATTGCACGGCCTGGATGGTAGAACATCGCCTGACCCGCCGCCTCGCCTGCCACCATTGCGGCCATGTCATGCCGATCCCGGAAAAATGTCCCGAATGCGGTGACGAAGACAGTCTGGTGGCCTGCGGTCCCGGGGTCGAGCGGATTTGCGACGAAGTCAAGATGCTGTTCCCGCAGGCCCGGACCGCGATCGTCACTTCGGACACGATCTGGTCGCCGCAGAAAGCCGCCGATTTCGTCCACCAGATGGAAGCCGGAGCGATTGATATCGTCGTCGGCACCCAGCTGGTGACCAAGGGCTATCATTTCCCCAATCTTACCTTGGTAGGCGTTGTCGACGCGGATATCGGGCTGGAAGGCGGCGACCTGCGCGCCGCCGAACGCAGTTTCCAGCAAATTGCCCAGGTCGCCGGGCGCGCGGGACGGGCGGAAAAGCCCGGGCGTGTCTATGTCCAGACCCGGATGCCCAACGCACCGGTGATCCAGGCGCTGATCAAGAATGACCGCGAAGGCTTTTACGCCGCCGAAATTGAGTCGCGACGACAGGCTCTTGCCCCACCGTTCGCCCGCTGGGCTGCGATCATCGTGTCGTCCGAGGATAATAAGGAAGCGATGGAAACGGCGCGCCTGATCGGCCAGACCGCTCCCAAGCTCGACGGATTTTCGGTTTACGGCCCTGCCCCTGCTCCGCTGGCGATGCTGCGCGGACGGCACCGGCACCGGTTGCTGGTCCACGCGCTGCGGTCGGTCGACTTGCAGAATATCATGCGCGAATGGCTGGAACAGCTGGAATGGCCGCGCGCGGTGCGGGTCGGGGTCGATGTTGATCCCTATAGTTTTGTTTGATTTCCGGAGCCAATGAGGGATTGGGTCGGAGATGTCCAACCGGCCCGATGCCGGTTTTGCCTCGATGTCACGCAGGCTCGCTTGCGCACGCAATCACCCTGACCGCTCCTTTGAAAAGGAGGGGCGAAGAGAAGTTCAAAAGTCCTTTGAAAATCCTCCCGAATTAAAGCATGAGCCAATCCATGATCAAAAAGCTATTCCTGTTCGTCGCAATCACTACCGCAACCCTGGTCACCGGCCCCGCCCAGGCCGATCCGACCGATATCAGCGCCGCCAGCCGTTCGGTTGTCCGGGTCGTGCTCGCGGCCAAGGATGGAGACAAGGTTGCCTTTGTCGGTCATGGCAGCGGTTTCGTGGTTGCTCCGGACAAGATTGTCACCAACGCCCATGTCGTAGAGATCGCGCGGCAGGAAAGCTCCGTGGTCATCGGCATCATTCCGTCGCAGGGCGGCACCAGCTATGGTGGCAAGATCATCGCTTATTCGCCCGGCAACGATCTGGCGCTCATTCAGGTACTCGATGGCGGACGACTGCCGCCATTGACGATTTTTGGCGGCCAGGTTGCCGATGGCGCCGATGTGGTGGCGATCGGCTATCCCGGTTCTGTCGACCGGGCGCAGGGACTTGATCTGGATGACCTGATCAACCCGATGTCGCCGGTCAAGACCACCGGCACGGTTTCCGGTGGTCGCACAACCAAGCAATTCGACACGATCCTACACACCGCGCCGATTGCGTCGGGCAACAGCGGCGGGCCGCTGATCGACAATTGCGGCCGGGTGCTGGGGGCGAACAGCTTTGGGTCCATCAGTGACGGTAATGATGCGGAATTCGGCTTTGCTGTATCGGCGCGCGAGATTTTGAGCTTCCTGCGCAAGGCGGGCGTGAAAGTGGGATCGACGGCGACGCCGTGCCGGTCCGCTGCGGAGATCAGTCAAGAAGAACAGCTACGAGAAGCCGCAGCCCGCGCGCAAGTGGACGCGGCTAAGAATGCGGAAGCGGAAAAGCGCCAGCGTGCCGAGGCCGAATTGCGCACAGGCATATCGCAGGACATCATCGCCGAGCGCGAAAACCGGATGGCCCTAGCCGCTCTGATGCTCGTACTGGCCCTGCTCGCTGCGGGCGCCGCAGGTATTCTGATGGTTCAGGGCAAGCGCAACCCGGCGATAGCGGCGGCTGGCGGCGCGGCCGTGTTGCTGCTTGGCGCGGTTTTCATTTTCCTGTCCCGCCCGGATTTCACCGAAATAGATGATCGCGTGGCTGCTGCGTTGCAGGAAAAAGGTGACAAGGCTGCGCCCCAACAAGCAACAATCGTCACATCGGGCCAATATCAATGCACGATCAACCCGAACCGGAGCCGGATCACCGTGTCGCAGCAGAATGAAATGCCGCTCGAATGGGCCGACGGCGGCTGCGTCAACGGCCGCACCCAATATGGCCGCGACGGGGCCAAATGGTCACGGATATTCGTTCCCAATCAGGAGCAGACGATCACCATCAGCAGTTTCCAGCCGGATCGCAGCGAGTTTACCGAGGAACGCTACCTGATGGGACTGGACCAGATGATCAAGGCCCGGGAAATTCGCGCAAAATATGGCAACAGGGCCTGCACAAAGGATAACGAGGCGCTAGCCGATATCGAGGATATGGTGAAGGCGATCAGAGCGGAATTGCCGTCTCAGGCGAACGAGAGTCTGGTTTACGAGTGCAAGAAAGTCGCTCAATAATCAGGCTCTTCGCCGCCTAGTACCTTCTCCGCCTGGCTCGTCAGCCAAGTCATCGCTGCTGCCCACGGCTGATGCCCGTGGCTGATCCTCGCCACACCCAGGCTGGCCAATTCTGCGGCACCCGGGCCGTCGGACGAGCGCAATATATTGACCGGCAAAGGCGAAGCATCGCAAATCGCACCAATGCATTTTCTGTCGCTCAGAAACGGAACAAACAGGCTCCCTGCCCCGGCGTCGGCATATATTTTTGCCCGCTCGAGAACCTGCGCGACCAAGGCATCGCCATCGGTCTCTGCCGACTGGCCGCGGAAAACGTCGCATCGGGCGTTGACCCAAATTCCGGTTGAAGCGGCGGCGGCCACGCGTTCGGCAAAGACCTCTGGTGCAATCAGCCTGTTTTCTCCGGGCATGCGATCTTCCATGTTGATGCCGCTCGCGCCTGCATCAAAAGCGCGTTGCACCGACTGGCGGACTGCACCGGCATCCGCGCCATATCCGGCTTCCATATCGATGCTTACCGGCAGATCTGACACTGCAACAATATGTTCGAGATTGATAATCGCGTCATCGAGGGGGAAGGCCTCGCCGTCGGCGATGCCCTGGGCACCGGCTACGCCATAGCTGCCCGTCGCCAGGGCCTTTGCACCGGCGGCCGCAACCGCTTTGGCGCTGCCGGCATCCCAGATATTGACCAATATCAAGGGATCGCCCGGTACGTGAAGATCACCGAATTCCTGTATTTTCTGGTTCATTTCGCTTCCTTTTCCAGCAAACGCGTCTTTATCTCCAGCCCATAGGCATAGCCGCCCATGGTACCGTCGCTACGCACCACCCGGTGGCAGGGGATCAGGACGGCGACATGGTTGGCGCCATTGGCGCTACCCACAGCACGAACCGCTTTCGGCTTGCCGATCGCCATCGCGATATCGGCATAGCTTCGGGTTTCCCCTTCGGGGATTTTGCGCAGCTCCTGCCAGACCGCTTCCTGAAAGGCGGTGCCCTGGACATCGAGCGGGATATTGTGCGGGCGACCCGGCGTTTCCACCTGAGCAACCACTTGCGCGAGCAATTTGGCGAAAGCATCGCCGCCGGCCCGCAAGTCCGCTTTCGGGAAGCGGTCCCGCAATTCTTCCTCGCCCTCGTTGAACGACAGGCAGCAGATGCCCTTGTCGGTCGCGGCGACCATCATCGCGCCGAGCGAGGTTTCGACAATGGCCCAGCGCACCGTCACTCCTGCCCCGCCATTTTTCCAGACTCCCGGTTTCATGCCCATCTTCTGGCCCTTTTTCTGTTCCTCGTAAAAACGCGACGCCGATCCATAACCCGCGTCGTAAATCGCTTCGGTTACCGATGCACCGCTATCCAGCGCATCCCTGACCCGTTCCCTTCTCACCGCCCGCGCATAAGCGGCAGGTGACAATCCGGTTTCACGTTTGAAAATCCGTTGAAGGTGAGTCGGCGAGTAGCTGGTCAGTTCGCCAAGCGCGGCAAGCGCCGGTGCGCTCTCGGCCATGCGGATCGCATCAATGACCGTCTTCACCGCTGCTTCGTCCCGCGCCACATCATTGGGAAGGCAGCGCAAGCAGGCGCGCAGGCCTGCTGCCTCTGCCTGCTCTGCTGTCGTAAAAAACCGGACATTTTCGCGTTTCGGGTGGCGGGCGGCGCAGGAGGGGCGGCAATAGATGCCGGTGCTCAGGACACCCGTAACGAATTTCCCGTCGAAGCTGCGGTCGCGGGCCTGCACGGCCGTCCATGCTTGAACATTATCTACTATCTGATGGTTCACGGCTCAAACCTCTCCACCCGCGCGACGAAACATCCGTGGGCTGCGTTATGCACATCTATATAGGCAACCTCGTCCAGTTCAAAGAGCTCACGGATCGACCGGTCTGCATCCCCGGGCAAGGACAGTTTCGCCGTTTTCAACATCGCGTCCGAACCGAACGCCCGCATTCCCAGGGTTCGGCCATCGAATACCGGCGGAATGGCATCCGTATATTGCGCCGCGGCTGCCAGTCCCGTTCTCGCAAATATCGCATAAGCGCTCCTATAGGGAGAATCGACATCGTGGGACATGTGGTGGAACAGAATCAGCTCTTCCCCCGCTTCGGCGTCCTCCAGAGATATGCGGCAGGGAAAACCGGGTTTGCCGGTCGCTGTCATCGGCACCGCGCCCATCGCCGAGAGTTCTTCTGCGGTTGCGCCCTCGAAGGGTTTGACAATATCCGGGCTCAATCCGGTGATTTGATAGGTCATGGAAAGTCTCCAATGCTGGAAGTTGCAGTGGATTTAAATCACCGCGCCCCACACGGCTTCCCGTATCTTGCGTTCAAAGCTAATAGTCATAGGCGGAACAATTCAAAGCCGCTGAAAACTGCTGGTTTGGCTTTCCGGAAAAATGATTCCCCAAGCCATCTTGCATCGCAGCAAAATGGTTGCTAGACGCCGCGCATCCGTGGGCGGAATCGCAGGATTTCCGGCCATTAAGCGGACCATTTCATCAACGGTTTTCAGACCGTGCTTACGGTCAGGGAGAAGCAAACGCGTGGATCATTCCAGCGGCATTAGAGCGAGTTTAGCGGGGCGTTACGCCACGGCTTTGTTCGCGCTCGCAAAAGAAAAGAAGAGCATCGACGCGGTGCAGGCCAGTCTCGCGACATTGAGCGCGGCCATGGCCGAATCGAGTGACCTCAAGGCGCTGACCAGCAGCCCGGTTGTCTCCCGCGATGATGCCGGCAAGGCTATTGCAGCCACGGCCAAGGCCCTTGGCCTCGACAAGCTGTCGACCAATGCGCTCGGCGTGCTCGCGGCCAATCGCCGGCTCGACCAGATCCCTGCCGTCATTCGCGCCTTTTCCACATTGGCCTCTGACCATCGCGGCGAAATCACCGCAGAAGTTACCTCGGCTCATCCCCTGGATGAAAAGCAGATTGATGCGCTCAAGGCGCAGCTCAAGAAACGTGTGGGAAGCGATGTTAGCGTTTCCACCGCCGTTGATCCGTCCATATTGGGCGGGCTCGTCGTGAAAATCGGCAGCCAGATGATCGACAGCTCGATTAAAACCCGTTTGAACACCCTATCGCAGGCCATGAAGGGCTAAAGGAAGATACACATGGATATTCGCGCCGCAGAAATTTCAAAGGTCATCAAGGACCAGATCGCCAATTTTGGCAATGAAGCCCAGGTTTCCGAAGTCGGAACCGTGCTTGCCGTCGGTGACGGTATCGCCCGTATCCACGGTCTCGATCAGGTGCAAGCCGGCGAGATGGTTGAATTCTCCAACGGTATTCAGGGCATGGCGCTGAACCTCGAAGCTGACAATGTCGGCGTCGTGATCTTCGGCTCTGACGCTGAAATCAAGGAAGGTGACGTTGTTAAACGGACCGGCACGATTGTGGACGTTCCGATCGGCAAGGAATTGCTCGGTCGTGTGGTTGACGGTCTCGGCAATCCGATTGATGGCAAGGGCCCGATCAAAACCACGCAGCGTAGCCGTGTGGAAGTCAAGGCACCGGGCATTATCCCGCGTAAGTCGGTTCACGAACCCGTCCAGACCGGCCTGAAAGCACTCGACGCTCTCGTTCCTGTTGGCCGTGGCCAGCGCGAACTGATCATC
>TARA_R110000787_G_scaffold21504_1_pt1 | contig 36371 bp, 28 predicted proteins | sample TARA_R110000787 | Tara Oceans TARA_R110000787 (sample SAMEA4397920) | marine metagenome | biome: Polar Biome; feature: [DCM] deep chlorophyll maximum layer (ENVO:01000326); material: water (ENVO:00002006), including particulate matter (ENVO:01000060) such as... | depth 35 m | reverse complement strand
TGACGACAGCTGAGGGGCAAAAAGAATTCACTGCTTACAAGATTGAGAATCCAGGAGCTGACATGGAGGAATATATGACATTTTGGAAACTCCAGGAACTAAACAAAACGGGGGACCCTTCTCAGTTATTACAAGCTAGACAATTACTTTTAAATAATGGGGTGAATCCTATGGATCCTAAAAATATAAAGTTACATAAGCTTCATAAAGAGACATTGAATGCAGCGGGGGAGAGTGATCTCACACATGGAATCGTATCAGGCTTACAGCACAGTATGCAGGGTCTTAATGGTACATCTGTCAGGTTCGAATCTAATGTCACAGATAAGAATGTATTTATGACTCGTGGTTTTAATGCTGACGGATCTGAAGCTAATAGGCTTGCTGTTCGTGGGTTTGCGATTATGACAGAAGACCAATTAGAAGCTGCGTTTGGTGAGAGTGCGAATATGTGGAATTCTGATGACTGGGTAGATCAACTAGTTGATAATGCGGGTATTATAAAGGTACATGACGGAACTAATCTGGTGTTTAATGGCGACAATACTACATATAAAGTTCCTATGTATCTCCCAGTAGATATGTCTCATAGTAGAATGCAAAATTACAATGATGGAAAAATATCTTCTTCAGAAGGTTCAGATGAAAAAGATAGAATGAGAAAGAATGACTTTAATAACATGGTTAACTTTAATGCTGCGGGTAATTCTAGTCAAATGCAGAATAAGGCTTTAAATAACCGTAAAGAAAATACAGAGCGCCAGATGTTGGCTTATGTAAAAGGGAAGGCTACCGATAAGGTTTTAGAGCGCCTAGGCGGATTAGAATCTACTATCTCAGGGTTTGCTAATGAGAGTACTAAAAATTTAGCAACAGATGAACTAAACGATATAAAAGAAGCTCTTACTATACACCAGTATAGAGCAAATGAATTAAACTATACAGCCTCTACTTTAGCTAGTAGAAAGAAGGAGGTTATGGATAAGTATCCTACACTAGAGTCAGCAATAGCGGGGTATGCAGAGTTGTCTACAAAACTAAGATCACAATCTTGGAATTACCAAGAGTTAGATGGAGAGGCAATTGAATCAAACTATAAAGCTTCATCTATGTTAAGAGTTACCGATGAGTTTAATATACAAACAGGTTTAGTTAAGAGTTCAGCAGGTGAGGAATATATTAACATAACTAAACCAGGAAGTGAAATTGTTACTAATCCTGTACTATATAAGGAGATAGCAGCAAAAGAAGCACAATCTAAAGGGTATGTAAGTATCTCAGGAGAGAATTCGGCTATAACCAGTACTAATCTCACTGTAGGGTCTACAGTATTTTCTCCATATCTTACTGAATCTTCGGCTGCAACATTTGATGCGCTCTTAAGTTTAGCAGATAAAGAGGGAATAAACGTTACTCTAACAGGAGCACATAGAACAGAAGCGTATAATACAGCGCTTTCAACTAAATTACAAAAAGGATCAAGGGGGTATCATACGCACGGACAAGCCTGTGACGTTGCTCCAAATGCAGGATTATTAAAATTATTAACAAATATGTCTAAGGAAGATAAACAGGCACTTGGAATTAGAGGTTTTCTAGAGGAGGATAAGGGTAGTAAAAATCATCATATTCATATCGAGTTTATGAGATAATTAACTATCTTTGCTAATATTATGTAGTACCTAACATACACACACAGTTATTATGGGTAAAAAACAGTACAGACCACTATCAGGGAAAGGTAGTGACTATCAAGATTTGTTCGCAGATAAAGAAGCAGAACAATCAGAATACAATAGAAACGCTGCCGCTTCTGATGCAGATTTGTTTGCTCCTTCTGGGGGTACGGCTCCCGCAGTTAGCGCTGAGGACCAACAAATTGAAAATGATAAGCTCAGCCAACAAACGTATTTGAAAAATCGTCTAGCTGACAGTAGAGCTGCTCAGATGATAAATCACGGCCAAATGGGTGCTCCAGATGGTCTTTCTTCAACTCCAGATAATACTTTAATATTTGACAGCCCTGATGGGCCTAGAAATGATTATAATACAGGGTGGAACCAAGACTGGTTACAACTTGGTAATCAAATCGATGTACTTCAAGCAGAGAGATATAAAGGGTACCAGTTACTATTTGAGAATGAGATAATGGACATTCAATCTAAGGCTAAGGCCGAAGAGCGAGAGTTAAATGAGGATGAGACAGATCATATTGAAAGTCTGCAAGAGGAAATAAAAGAGTATGAAGAAGAATATGTAGAGAACCAGAAGGTAATCATGGAGAATAGCAAAGACATAAGTAAGCTATTTGATATGAGGACTCAGTTAGGAGAATCAATTGAAGGAGAATTTATAGCAGGAGAGTTGTTTAAAGAGATAGGGGGATCTGCCTCGGATGCTGAAAGTATGTTGGCTATGGTGGCGACTTCTTTTGCTGTGTCTCAAGCTGCAGCAGCGAGTTATGCTGCTATTGCGGGAGGTGTAGGGACCGTTGGTACTCCTGTAGGATCAGGAGTGGCGGCAGGACTTACATATCTAACAGCTACTATTGGAGGTACAGCGGCTGGTTTATGGTGGCAGTACAATATGAGAAAAAATGAGTCTGCTTCTGAGGCGTATGGAGAGTATACAGCAAAGAAAGACAGACTAACAGCATTTGCAGTTGAGCAGAATGGGGGAATGCCTATCAGTGAACAACAAGAGATGCAAATTGATCAGCAAGCAAGATTAGGGGTTAAAACTCTTTATGATCAGCAGAATAACTTATTTGCATTTGATATGTTAAATACAGTTATACACGCACTACCGTGGACCCGAGCACTAGCTTGGGCTGATGATGCGGCTAAGATTGGATTTAAAACACTTTCAGTAAGTGGGAAAACCGCAAACAGATTAACAAGAGGATCTTTCTTTATGGGAATAAATGCCATAGGAGAAGGGGCGGAAGAAGGGGATCAATATCAAATAAATCAGGACTATCAAGCTAATAAATTTAGTAATGATGATTATGGCTATAACTTTTTAGGACTTAAGTGGAGGGGGTTAGGAGATAATGCAGTTACTAGAGGGAAGACTTTATATTCTATGGGAGGTATGTTAACAGGCCGTCATGTAGGAGGGCAGACAGACACTCCAGAATTCAGAAATTCTGTAAGATCAGGAATGATGCTTGGGGGATTAATGGGGGTTGGTTATGCGGGGATTACTGCAGGATCAAAAGGATTAGGGAATATAACTAAAGCTAAAGTACTTGAAGGGGAATATAGTAGGATAAGTCCTTTCTTCGTTGACTACCTAAATGCAGAACAATCTAGATCTAGAGCTATACTCTATGATGACATTATAAATAATGGGCGTGGTAGTAGATTTAGGTTTGGAAAATTACTTAGATCTATGCAGGAAGGAGGAGTGCATGCTGAAAAATTAGAAGATGCAGGTGTAGATGCTAAAAAAATATATCAAGAGTATCAACAACATAAAGCTTTAAAATCTAAGCTAGATAGTGAATTTACCAACTTAACCACAGAAGAGAAGCGAAATCTATTAATAGCTGACGCTAAGACTAAGTCTATTATTGCTAGTCAGCTAGAGCACCAGAGTGCTGCTAATAGTAAATTACAAGAAACAATTACTGAGGTACAGGAGAATAAATCTAACACCCTACACGAGGGATTAGAAAAGTTGGCTAGAGTTGCGGGATTAAAGGCAAACATAGGGGATTTAGAGAGGTTTGAGATGGACTCAGACGGAAATCCTATATACACAAATCATATTAAAGCAAATCTAGCGGCTCAATATAATAGACAGCTTAAAGAGGCAGAAAAGGAATTAGCAGAGTATTATGCTCTAGATAATGCTGTATCTAAAGAAGAGTTAGAGGGACACGAACTTAACCAGTCTCTATCTGATCTATCAGGTAGAGGTAATGTAGCTGGAAATACTGCTTTAATCATGGGAATGGATAGAGCTCAGCTCTTTAATTCTGCTAATAAGGATAAGGTAAAAACACACCCTCTATTTGCAGAAGCTCAGTATGTTGAAAATCAAGCAAGTCTTGCTCGTAAAAAACAGACAGCTCTTGCTAAGGAGTGGAATGACTCAAAAGAAGATAGAAGCGAGATTAAAGATGGCGATACCGTATGGGCTGCAGATGGGAGCACAAAAGGGACTATTAAGTTTAATGAAGATGGAAGCGCTACATTCAGTAATGATCATGTATCTTTAACTTATACTGCTCAGGAAATTGCAGAAGGGGCGATTGTTAAACGTATTACTATAGCTGAGCAGAAAGATGCGACCAACGAGAGGATGAATTCGGGGTCTGATGTAGGTAATGGATCCACAATAGAAGAAACTAACGACTCCAAAATAGTAAAACAGACTTCATCGCAGGAAACCAACACAACAGAAGAGGTGGTTCCCACAAAAGATCCTAGTGATTTTTTAGAGAAGCCAAATGTACGTGTATATAACTATTCAACTAGGGAGGTGTTAGACTATCAAGATGCCCAGGCTCTAGATGCCTGGATACATAGTAGAACTGATGCTGAAATTTTAGGAACAACAGTTAAGTATATAATAGACTTTGATGCTCTTGATTTTAGTAAGTTAACTATACTTCAAAAGAAAGCAATTAAAGAAGGGAAGCCTTTCCCTAAAGGTAGGTTTACAGATGTAGGGAGTCTTCCTGTAAAGATGGTTTTATTAGATTCAAAGGGTAATGTAATATTATCTGCAGGTGTTCCTATTGGGAGTTATTTAGGTGACACTAAGGGGAAGATTAAAAAAAGAGCTGGTGAGTCTACCCAAGCATATGAGTCTCGTAAGCTTACGATGATTAATAAGAATAAAAATATGGTTGCTTTGAAGAGCCGTATTTATGAGGCTCACTTAAATGGGGCTACTGAGATTCTTGGCACAATAGATGCTGTTGGGTTTGGAGAAATAAACCAAAGCATAGGTGAAAATTTTGGATTAAGTGCTTTAGGAACTCCAACTTTAGGAATAGGAATAGGAGGAGCTATAGTAGATCAAACAGGCGCTCCTTTAACAGAGGGTAGCCACACTAATGCGGGTAGAATTTACGCACTAGTTAAAACTTTAAATGGATTTCTTTTACCTGTTAAACTAAATCAAAGGAACATAAATCAGGAAGAGGCGGAAGTACTTTGGGGGATAGTTAAGGGTTTACTTAATTCCACTAAAAAGAAAGCGTTCACTATGGGGTCTAAGATGCCAGGCCATGCGGGGCTAACTGTTGGTCAGTTTTTAAGTCTATTAATACATGAAATGTCTGTTGTAGATGGACAGAAGCATGGTAAAAATAGTATATTTGAATTCATTCTAGAGAAAGCGGGACAGCCTTCGTTCAGAGTTGGTGAGTCTTTGTTTACAAAAGAGAAGATAGATGCAGCTCAAACTGAAGCTAAGACGGCATTCATGAAAGCTGTGCTTACGCATAAAAAGAGAACAGTGCATAAGGCTGCTATAAATGGTTCGATATTTTCATTGCCTACTATTAAGAATTTAACAGAATTTACATTCTTTGGCCAAACATATATTAAGGGAAAGAATGATTCATACACAAACTTCCTAAGTAATAATGGGAATAAAGATGGGGCTACTCATGTCGTGTCTACAGATGCTGCTCTTACGAAGCATAACGATATTGTAAGAAATAGAGAGCTTGGGTTAAACATAAATATAGGAACAGACGTAAGAGAAGTTACTACTCCAGTAGTACCCGAGAGTCTTACTGCGGTTGAGAAGATTATAGCTAAGCTTATTAAAACAAAAGAGATGTTTAAGCTAGCTACTGATGGAAGTGGTTATGTAAATATTTTAACTAAACAGATTTATTCTCGTGTTACAGCTTTTATAGGAACTCCAGACAAAGTACTTAAAATGTCTAACGACATAGATTCTAATAATGGTTATGAAATTCAGTGGAATGCCAAAACAAAGGAGCATGAGATTACTATAAGCAAGGAAATGATTGAGAAGCACAAGCCTTCGAATGCTCAACTTAATCAATTACTATTCCTTAAAACTTCTACAATTATAGGTAATAATGTAGATATGTTAGTGCGTGACTACTTTAATAGTGGGATTAAAACTTATTCTGAATATGTAGCAGAGGGAAGTAAAACCCAACCATTCTTAATGCATGACTCTCGTAGCTTTGATTCTTTTATATTATCATTAGATAAGTTATCTGAAAAGTTTGCTGCTAATGGAGAGACGGTTATATCTAACCCAGCAATGGATGATTTTGAAGTTGTTTTACACAATGATGACTTAGGGATTGCAGGTACTGTAGATTTAATGACAGTAGACTCTAGCGGTAAGGTTCGTATTTATGATATGAAAACAATTCGTAATATACGTAGTATTGATCAGGAGTATCAAGGGTCCCCGAGTAAACGAAGTAAGTGGGGAAAACAGTTATCCCTTTATAGAATTTTACTTAATAATACTTATGGTATATTAGCTGAAGACATAAAAGTAATTGCTATTAATGTGGCTTACGAAAGAGGTAACCCACGTTTTACTCCAACACTGGAACTATCTTTCATAGGGCTTCCTATGTCTGATAAGATTAATGGGGCAATTATAAAGCCTGCGGGCGAAGAGAAAACTACGCCAGACCACACTAAAGATCCTGAAGTACCACTTCCAGAAGATGAAAAGGATACAAGCAAGGGAGTTAACGAGGAGTCTGATGTTATCATTATACCTACAGGGGCAACTAAACCTAAACCTAAAAAGGGTAAGTATAATAGAGATAGAAAAGGAAAGTATGGAGGCAAGAAGGCTCCTATGAAAGTCGATCCTAAGAACACAAAAGAAGAGTTGATGGATACCCAGAAGGCCGCTGCTTATATACAAAAGATATTTGGAGGAGCAGTTCCTGTAGAGATAGTTGATGGATTAATTGCTTTAGGAGAGAAAGGGGCTTTTGCATATGGTATCTTTACTCAAGCTATGGTTGTATTATCTAATCAAGCTATTTCAGGTACTCAATACCACGAAGCGTGGCACGCATTAGAAGAACTTTATCTATCCCCAAAAGAAATTTTAAGATTAAATGAAGAGACATCTAATAGACACGGGGAGCCTACAGATCAGCAGATAGATTCTGTTGTTAAGAAGTGGAAGTCTGCTTACAATGAGGTTATATCTACAACAGAGGCTAGGAGAATAATACTATCAGAATTTAGAGCAGAGGATTATAGAGGTTTTGAACTTGCAAATGAAACATTTATAGGAAGAGTTGGTAATTTCTTTAGAACTGTTAGAGAGCTTATTAAAAATATATTTACAGCTAAGAACTCTCTTGAAACACAGAAAATCTTTAGTAGACTTTCTAGGGGGTACTATGCAAAACAAGAGCCAATTGCTGCTCATGTTAGAAAGTGGTCAGGAACACAGCAGGTTTTACCTATGGAAGTTCCTGGTTTATCTCAAGAGGAAATTTCAGGAGTTCTAGGAAGTATGATGGGCTTTATACTAGAGACAGGTAATCCTATAGATGTTATTGATTCTTTACAGGACTTAGAATTTGATTCTGAGCATTTTGTTGAGGTTTTAAGTGATGAGCTTCAAGAGGCTAAGGAAGCAGGAGACTTTAATAGGGTTGAAAAGCTTACACTCGTGATAGGTAATATGGGGGAATTTAATAAGTCTTTTGAAAACTATATGGCATCTATGAGTATTTACTCAGATATAGTTTCACAGCAATCACTAGAAGACCAAAGCGAGGATATTGAGGCAAATGAGGAAGGTAGAGGTTTAGATGCTCTTAAGATGCACTTTGAAACATCAGGTAAGGATAATGCTACGTCTAGTACTAAGATACTGCTTAGCTTTATACCTAAGTTTGATGTAGATGGTAACATAATGACTGACCCTATTACAGGGATGGATCAGATGGAATCTCCAACATATATATGGAATACAGTTGAAACACACTTATCTGGTATTGTTGGTTATACAAATGAGCAGGGACATTTTGTTTCAGCTCAGGAACAAATGATGGAAAGGTTAGATTACCTGGCATCAGTTAATAGAAGTTTTGCTGTCTTGAAAGATAGACTTTTACAATTAACTCCTTCGCAGCAGTCGCAGTTCTTTAATGCGATGAGTAAGGCTAATATGGAATTTATCACAACTCGATTTGGGCAGGTGATTGAGTCCTTTGCTGGTCAAACTTCTAAGTATATGAAATACAAATACTTTAATCCACACCAAAGAGGTAAGGCAAATAGAATCTTTGAGTCTTGGGTTGAAGCTTATTCAAAATCTAAACTCTTTAAGAAAGTAAAGGGGCAAGTAGTTCCTGATATAGAGGCACATAAAGAAGCGTTTAATGTATGGATTAAACAGATTGCTCCTAAGAAAGTATCTGATGTATATGATTCAGACTTAAATAGTATTACACAAGAGGGTATAAATGATGTAAAGAAATTATTAGCGCTCTTTGGGGTCGAGGTATCTGATAGCGCTGTATACCAAGTGCTTCACGAAATCAATCCGCTTGATGAGCAGGCAGCTTATATAACTTTAAAAAATAAGTATTTGAAATCCTTATTCTCTTCTACAGGTAGAGGAGGGGGGAAAAGATTCAATATCCATTCAATTGCTAAAAACAACGGAATCGTTGATGGCAACTCTGTGTTTATAAAATCTACAGATACAAGCTTAAATAAAAACAATACCCTACACGGGGAGAGATCTGTCTTCATGATGTTTGCATCCGCAGAAGCGATGTTTGAAACTGATTATGGATCTAGTACTGTTAGGGGGCCTGAAGGTAAAATGTTTTGGGTATACTCTTTAAATAATTACTTAAAGAAGGCAGCCTCTCAAATAAAAGCATCCCCATGGGAAATACAAAATAGAAGAGATACACTATTTGGAAGATCATCTAGATGGTTAAAAGAATTAGCAGATAGTAAGAAGTCTAGAGAGGCATTTACTATTAGAGTATTTAATGAACTACGTAAAGAAGGGGGACAAGATTTAGGAACTTCTTTTAAAGATTTAGAGCCAGCAGATGAGCATTTAATGAGATTGAATATGTTATTTGCTAATATAGATCAACTAGATTCAAGAGGATTATTCTTTCCTCCTACATTTGCAGACAAATCTGTCTCTTATATTATTGAGGGTCCTCAATTATTATTAGACGATGTTACGTATGACCCTCAGTCAGCTACATTTACATTCCCCAAAGCCATGCTTAATGTTATGGGTGAATACTTAATCACAGAGTTAAAGCGTATAAGAGCTGTCGAGCGTGATTTATTTGGGCCTAATAAGCTTCCAGATAACAAGCTAATAGCTAATTACCACTATAAAGGAAGTAAGAAGAACAGAAAAGGGGCTAATGGTCTTAAGTTTATGTTATTCCCTGAACTTAATAGTAAGGAAGGGAATGCTAAGCTAAAAGAATTAGGATTACTAACGAGCAAAGGACTAGTGTTTAACACTTTACCTAAAGAGGCTCATAAGTTAGTTAATACAATAGTACAAGACGCATTATCAACACAGGCAGCTAAAGAAATGAGGGCTGCTATTGATAATAAAGTAATTACTCAAACACCTGAAGGAACCTTAAGAGCTCCAGGGATGGATCAAAAAGTATTAAATTTCTTTAGAAAGGTAGCTATTCAAAAGAATAGTGATACAATCTTAACTGATGCTATAGGTAGCATGGTAGGTAACTACATGTTTAACACTATGATGGGTAACATAGAGACTATGATGATGTTCTCAGGAGATCCTGCATACTACAAAAGTATGAATGACCTTCTGAAAAGAATGCCTGCAATCATAGCTCCAGGGCAAGACTTAGATATTCAAACAAAAGATGATCGTTGGTTTAATGTCGCTGTATCTGAAGATGTTATAATACAAAGTACTGAGTATGAGAAATATGTGAAGAAATTTATTAAGTTATTACCTAATAAAACAGAGAAGCAGATAAGAGAGATACTAAATCCTTATACAGAAGTAAACACTACAGATGCGCAAGCATATATAACGTTAGAAAGATGGAGGTTCTTAAAAACTAAGCTAGGTCAGTGGAAGGACAAAAGAGATAATGCATCTTTTGATAGACTAAAGAGAGGGGTGGCTACACAAGAAGATTTATTAATGGCAGCTCAACCTTTAAAAGGTATGTACTTCTCATTAATTAATGGAGTGCCTACATACTTAAAGTATTCTCAAGCTGTTCTTATACCACAAGCTATAAACGGGACAGGATTAGAGAGAATAGCAACGCTTATGGATAAGCAAAAGATTGATGAGCATGTGTTTATTTCAGGGATTAAAGTAGGGGCACTATCTCCTACGAACTTTAATCTTACAGATAACCTGTTCGAAGAATCTTTTGATATTATAGAAGGAGAATTTAATGTAATGACTCTTGATAACAATCACTGGAAATTACAGCAAGACATGTCTCCTCACACAGCAGATAGACAGCTGGAGGGGTCTCAGGTTAAAAAGAATATTATTGCTAATATTAAGCAAGATAAATCATACACTATATCTCCTGGTGTAGAGATGTCTGGGTATGATATTATAAAGAAAATCCATGAATTAGATAGAGAGTTGTCTGATAAAGGGAAATCGGGAATATTAAAGCAGTTAGGTATTCAGGAAACAGGGGGAGTATTATATATTAAAGACTGGTCTAAGATTAGTAATATATTAATTAAACAATTCTCTAAGAAAGAAAGTACATCTGATGAGTTACTTAACTCTTTAAAAGTGGGTAAAGATGGTAAGCTAGTTGAGAGTCTTGAAGATAATATCTTTAGAAAGCAGATTTATTCTATGATCTCATCTATGATTACTAAGGCTACAGTTAAGCTTCAAATGTTAGGAGGATCATATATTCAAATGAGTGCATTTGGCATGAATAAAGTGAAAAGGTTTAGTACTTTATCTGAAGATCAAAAATCAGGAATAACCTTACTAAAGTCTGACGAACAATTGCGTCCTCCACATATAGGAAAAGATGGCATAAGTAGAGGTCAAATACTTTTACCGCACTGGATGAAAGATGCAATTCCAGGGGCAGACAGAATGACTGCAGATGAGATAACTAAGTATGTTACTGACAAGAGACTGATGTATGGTATAGGTTACCGTATTCCTAATCAAGGAATGAGTTCTATAGATGCACTTGAAGTTGTAGGATTCCTTCCTAAAACAATGGGAGACACTATTATTGCATATGATGAAATAACTGCAAAAACAGGATCTGATTTTGATATAGATAAAATGTATGTAATGCTTCCTGAATTCAAAAGGACAGCAAAAGGGATTGAGTACGTAGAGTACTTGACTACAACCGAAGAACTTTACGATGATAAATATGGAAAAAAACAAAGGTATGTTGAGAAGGTTATTGAAGGGGGGAGAGACTATAAAGCTTTCAACACGACTGAAAAGGCGTTCATCAAACTTCAAGAGAAAGTTTCAAACTATCCAACCTTGGTCGATTTTCAAGCGGAGAGTCAAGACAAGACGTTAGATCAGTTAAACTCTAAAGCAGCTATTCGAAATAAAAAATTAGAGTTATATGCAGCTATACTTTTAAGTGATAATACATTTGTAGAGCTAGTTAGTCCTTTAGATCAAATTGGATTAAAAAATAACGCGGCAGAGGTGAGAGCGCTTGAAGCAGAACGTGAAGGGCGCCTAACAGGTGAGCAATTATCTGCAATTGAGGCTGCCTCAGAAAAACCACTAACCTATGCGGAGGTAGTGAATTCTATCTTAGATAATTCAATGACTAACCTTGAGTGGTTGTCTCCACATTATCAGTTATTTATTAAAGAGACATTTAATGGGGGTAAGACGGGAGTTGGGCAACAAGCTAGACATCTTGTGGATCATGCTATTTCTCAATGGAATTATTTAAACAATCCTACTTCATATGGTATAACGTATTTAGGTGTGGGTAATAGAACAAAACTATTTGGAAAAGAAATAGATGGTAATGTGGTGTTTACAGACTTAGGAGCTATATATGATACAGAGGGTAATTTAATTTCTGATACAATATCGGGAAGACTAGATGCCTATGTAGATATAGCTAAAGATCCTTATATCTTTTATCTTAATAATAATAGTATAACGTCAAATACAGTTGCTTTACTAGATAGAGCAGGAGTAGATCCTGAATGGACTAACTTCTTTATGGCCCAACCTTCACTAAAAGAGTATGTGAAGGTTAAAAAATTAGATCAAGCTAAATCTGTAGACCCTGTCTTTGGTAAAAATGGTAGAATCACTTCTGCAGCAGACCAGGTGAGAGGCGGTCTTATAGAAAGAATAATAGAGTTTAATCCTGATTTTAAAGCGTTTACTAAAAAGCAAATTGATGATATAATTGATAAGGGGGATATAGAAAATACAGCGCTAGATTTAGAGACTCTTAAGGAGGGTATTTACTCAGACACAGAAAGCTCTTTAATTTCTCAGCTACTTGCGCTTGAGTTATTCTTAGCGTGGGAACCAAGTGCGATGGAGCTTAATAAAGCTGTATCCGCATCTAAAGCAGATACAAAAGGAGCAGGTAAAGGAATAATATCTGCATATAAAGCAGTAAAAAGCGAAGAGGAGTTAATAGAGGCAGGAAACATATATGGGTTTACGTCTAGATTCTACAAAACTATGCTGGGTAAATATACAGAGAATAGTAGAGATCTATTCTTGGATGTGTTTGGTGAAGGTACTATGTTCTTGAGTGAAAGTTTTCAACAGTTCTTATTTGAAATGAAAACCAGTCAGGGAGTCAACTTGAATGAAGATATGCTAGAGTATATAGAGGCAGAATTTAGATCTTATATGTATGGCCAATCAGAATCACTGTCTTTCGAGAATTTAGAAGAACAATTATTTGGAGCTAAGACTTTAGCTAAGAAGTTACAGTACTTTAAATTACACGAAGACTCTAATGTAAAAGATAATAGCCTTATTTCTTACTTATCTGTAAATACTAGATCTGACTTTGACTTTATACAGAGCCAGAATACCTTAAAGAAAAGTGGCTTTGATAAAAATGCATTAACTAATGCGTGGAGAGATCTATTAAAAAGTGAAGACATTAAGGTTCAGGAATTTGCCAGAGATTTAGCTAGATTTTCATATGTGATGAGCGGGTTTAAAAATAACTTATTTACATTCCATGAATTAATACCAAGAGAGCTTAAGGATGAGATGGGGTTAACTACACACTTGCAAGATAGAAAGGGAATATTGAATGATTCTATATCATTTAATTATAGCCAAGCTTTAGATTACATACTTAGACATGGGGCTCTAAATTCTAGTTTAATTCCTTCTATTCCAGAAAGCTTAAATAAGCCTAAAAACAAACAAATATTTGGTATCCTTAGGACTCCAAAAGATAAATTACCTATTCTAATTAGAACTAAGTATCAAGGTATATTAGCTAATAAGCAGGAAATATCTGAAAATCCTAAAGCAGCTAAAGTGTATGCTCAATACATAACGTTTAACGATCCGACTTTAGGTATTATTCTATATAAACTACAGGGGTATAGTGAGAATAAATCTGCAGTATATTCACTAGTGGAAAGATTAGGGGTTAATGAATCGGGTAAACAACTTAATGAATACTCCTCACAAATGAGTATGGACCCTATAGTATCAATACTACCACAAAATCACTTTGGAAAAGAGGCAGGTGTTGTGGAGAAATTGGCATATGAGGAAGCTCAGAAATATGTAAAAAGTGAGCTTTTAGAAGATTCGTCTGAGCAAGATGATAATAGTGATGGACCAATGGCGCAGTTAGAGGAAGGAGTTATAGGAAAAGTAAGAGAGCTTATAAAGCTTATGGAGCTAGGTGGTTCGGTTAAGTTTACTTTTAATGTGAACTTAAGTAGAAAAGAAAAAGATAAGTTACGTTCATTAGGATACGATCAAAACCTAATTGACTTTCTAGATGTTGAGACTAAAAACAGTCCCTCAAGATTTAAGGGAATGAGATTAGACGCTATTGCTAGAATTCTTTATCAAGATTATGTTAATCAGTACTCAGATCAAATAAAAGGATTAGAGTTAATGGCTAAAGAGGCTGATACTCAGCTAGATAACTACTTGATAGACTTCTTGTCTAAGTATGGTGTGTCGGTTATTCCGACAACCCTAAAGAATATCAAAGATAGATACGGTATGGATGCTGTTGGTCTTACTGATGCATTGAATAAAATAATTCTTATTGCTAAAGATGAACAACGTAGAGACACAATGCCTGAGGAATTTGGACACATGCTTGTTGAGTTGTTAGGATGGAATAGCGACCTTGTTAAATCTCTAAGAGGGGAGGTAAAAAACTGGAGTGGGTACCAGGCAATATATGATCAGTATAAAAATGATCCTAATTATCAATTGAATGGTGAACCCCATTTAAGAAAGATTGAAAAAGAAGCTATAGGACAACTTGTAGGTAGAGCAATAGTGATGAAGTGGGAGTCAAATAAGCAAGATACTAAAAATTGGTTCTTACAGAAAGCTATTGAAATCTATGAGGCTGTTATGGATATGCTTAAAAATACTAAATCAATACCCGCAGAGTCAATAGCTAATGACATTGCTAATGATGTTCTTAATGGGAACAGAGAGTTCCTTGAAAATTATAGTGAGGCTGCTAAATATGATTTTAAACCTAGATCACTTGAAGCTACTTTGCATGGAGAAGATCTTACTAATCAGATTATTGAAATTATAGTAGGAAAAGGAGGATTGCTTACAGGATCACTAGCGGTAAGAGCTCAAGGAATTCTATTAAGACCTGATCATGAGGATTTACATGATTTAGACTTTAAAATAGACCCTAAGAGAGAGGCGGAAGTAGGAGCTGAAAAGATAATTGAAAACATAAAGACTGCTATTGATAAATTTAGTACCTTTGAGGTTATATATGATAACTTAGATTCTAACGGAGTAGTTAACGCTACTATAACAACAGTTCCAGGGCTATCTAAAAAGTTTGCTTCATTAAGGGGAGGCTTCTCTAAGAGATTAGATCAACTTTCACAAGCAGAGAGAGATAATATAATATTAATAGACTTGTTTTTTGGTCAAGAGAATGTAGAAAATATGGTTGAGGGGAATGTTCATTGGTCTAACGTATTCCATGCTAAGATGTCTTGGGATTTAGGAAGATCAAAAGATGCATATGACTTCCAGAACTTTGTACCGTTTGATAAGAGCTCTATAGCTACACCAGTTATGGATGGGCCTTATGTACTATATAGAACAAGAGATAACAAAGTTATTCAGATGGCTAAGGAAGCACTGGATCTAGGGGCAGTATCCCCTAAGTCAATATCAAAGATAAGTGGAGAGTACTATACTGTACCTGGGCAGGCTCAAGCAGCTGCAACATTTATTGCTAACACCAATAAGAGACTCTTTGGAGGAGGAAATGTAATCTCTTTAGATGAATTATTAGGACAGGGAGATGTGAATAAACTAGATATAAACCCAAGTAATTACAGAGGAAGCAATACTGATCTTCACTCTGATTATACTAAAAAAGATTGTAAGTAATGGCTTGTAAGTTTAAAGTAAAAAATAATGAGGGTGAGCAGGTAGATAGTATTCTATATACTGATCTATTTGCATACTATGAAAATACACAGGAACCTGGGGATTCTCTAACAGCTGAGGAAAGAGCGGATCGCGCATATGACACAGTTCTTGGTCCTCAGTATAGAGGAGAAATGGGAGATTGGTTATTAACCCCTAATAAATATAAGCCTAAAAATGATGAAGGAGGGTCTAAATTAGATTCTCTAGGGCAGCCTGAGATGAATGATGTTCTCAGTTACATGGAGGATTTAGAGTTATCTAAAAAACCGTGGAATACAGGAAAGTTCGATAACGTAATTTCAAGAGAACTAAACAGAATTCAAAATGCCATCTATATTCTAGAGAGAAAAATTAACTCCTTAGGAAGAGAAAAGAGAACTATTGCTTTACGTACAAAGTTAAAACAAACTAAGTTCAGGTTATTAGAAAAGCTAGCCGAACAAAAAGGAGCTGAAGGGATATTAATATACACTAAAGAAGCTCTAGAATATACTGACGAGGCTTTTGGTTTTCTGGAAACGTGGATTGAAGACCATAATGCAGGAATTAAAAAGATTAATGCTGAGGACTTACAAAAAGTCTATGAATATATTATGGCATTTGATGATGTAAACTCTTTAATCAGTGATATTACATCTGGAGAAATAGTTGTAGCTCCTGAGGTTATTGATATTCTAAGAGAAATCTATCAAAAGCAACAGCAAGCTAAGGCTTTATATACTAAGTATGGGGTTGATTTGGTGTCAGAAAGGTTTGCTCAAAATTCAGATGCTACTCGTATTGTGTACTCTGAAGAAAAAAGAAAAGAGTTCTTAAAGAACAATAAGAAAGAGAAGGGAGAGACCGAAGAGGCCTATCAAAAGAGATTATCTGAGTATGTAAATAGCGCTATTGATAATACTGAGCATTTATGGCAGGGAGATAGAGCAAGAGAGCATATCACAAGGCTACTGTTAGCTGTATCTGCAGACATTAGTTGGGTACAACGTTGGTTAGTAGACGGGAACAATACCGACAGTCTTTTAATATCTATTGTCAATAAAGAGCTAAGTTTGACAGAAGATAGAGCTAGACTAGAATATGAAAAGTTTGTTGAAGAGTTACATACTTTATGGGTGGAGTACAGAGCACATCAAGCGTCTGAGGGTAAGGATTCAGGTAACTCTACTGAATTTTATGCATTAATTTTAGAAAGAAGTTTAGAAGACGGCAATGTAGCTACTCAACATATTGTTGGGAAGTTCCATAGTGGCTGGGTTAATGCGTTAGCAGAAAGAGACCGTAAGTTCAGAGAATTAAAAGAAACTAAAGGAGAAGCAGAAGCTCTTAAGTTTAGAAAGGCATGGAATAAACAGAATCTAGAGCTGAGTAGTAAAATAACAGCGATAGAGAAAAAGAATTACTATGCTCTACAGGCTAAAGCTCAGCGTACAGGAGATTGGTCTGGTTATAATAAGTTTAGAGATAAATTAGATACAAGATTATCTAAAACTCAAGACATACTGTTTATCCCTAAAGGGGCAATGGCAGAGAAGTATAAAAGTACTCAATATCAAGCTATACAGGATTTAGGGAAAGATCATATTATACATAAGTATTATTCAAAACTTCAGGAGACTATACTTCTTAGTAATGAGATGTTACCTCCTGATTATAAACGTAAAAATAACAAACTCTTAAGTCGTAGAAAAGGATTATGGGAAAGACTCCAAGATGTTGAGCAAAAGTGGAACCCAAATCAATGGTGGACTTCATTTGTTATGCCTTGGTGGGAGGAAAAGTATAAATTAACTCAAGAGGATACTGAATTTGATGTAACTACTGAGAGAATGAAGAAGGATGGTAAAAAGGGAGTTAAGGTAGACCAGCGTGAGAAAACAGGAGAGTATATTCCAATTCATTACACAGCTGAGATTGAGATTGAAAATCAATCTTTTGATGTTATGTCAGACGTACTTCAAGGTTTGTGGGGGGCTATAAATTACAAACACATGTCCCAGTTACTTCCCTATCTAGAAATTACTAGGCATATGATGGCTGAACGACAAACTAAAGTTGCTTCAGGCGCTCTAGAACATGTGTCTCAAATTGTAGGAATTGGAGATGTAAACCAAACAACAGAGGGGAGAGAGAGTAATGAATATGCAATGCTATTAGATCTTATAGCAGATAGGGTTTACGGTAAACGTATGACTGATTATGGAGATTTACCTTTTGGTAGTATTAGTATTAATAAGATGATTGGGTTCATGGGTTATTACACAGGATTACAGTTGTTAGGATTAAGTTGGATCTCAGGTATGGTGAATGTTAATTTAGCTTTAACTACGGCTAATATTGAAGCAATGGGAACTGAATTCTTTTCGATGAAAGATCTCTACTACGCTAAGAAAGAATACTCTTTGGATACCCCTTTTATTATGATGGATATTGGTAAAATAGAACCAGCATCTAAAACAAATCTTTTAGGTCGTAAGTTTGATCCTATGAATGATTTTAGAGCGGTGGAAAATAAGTATGCATATAATACTAAAGTGAAACAGCTGGCCCAGTCGGGCGCGTTCTTCTTATTTAATCATATAGGAGAACACTTTGTTCAAAATCTAGCAATGTATGCGGTGTTAAACAGAGCAAAGTTAAAAAATCATAATGGAGAATATATTAATGCTGTTGGGGAAGTAGTAAAAAATAGAAAGGATGCTGCAGGTTTTGATAAGGCTTATGCTACAGTAGATAATAAGTTAGTTATGAAGGACTTTATTGGCTCTGTAGAAACAGACACAGGGGGTGTACTTAAAAACCATAGAATGGTAGAAGATATATCTATAGATAACAGAACATCTCGTTCGTTGGAGGAGACATTTGTTATTAAACAAGTGCATCTAATACAGGAAGTTAATAAGAGACTACATGGTGCATACTCTAATAGAAATAAGAACATGTTCCAGAGGACAGGAGCAGGGTCTTTTATGATCGCTATGAGGAAGTACTTATCTCCTTCTATTGTGTATAGATACCAAGGAATAACAGGGGCATTAAAGTGGACCTGGGATTATGCTATGGGTAAAAACCCTGATAATAGTTATTATGATGAGTATGGAAGTAAGCGTGTAAATTTAATGACAGGAACTGTAGGAGAAGGGGCATACTCTTCTGGTACTAAGTTTTTTAGTAAGGCTCTTATTGATTTTATACAGCAATTAAAACAGTTTAAGTTTAGTCTTGCGACTATGACTAGAGAAAACTGGAGAACACTTAGTAAGAGTGAGCGGTCTAATATTATGAGATCTATATTTGATATAGGTGTAGGTACAATAATGGCTACCATAGCAACCTCTGCTAAGTCAGGAGATGAGGATGAGAGAAACTATTTCTTAGCTTACTTCGCATTTAGACTACATTCAGAGCTTATTATGTATGTTAATCCAAATGAATTTATGAGAATCATGGCATCACCTGCGGTAAGTATGACCATGCTAGAAAGAACAATAAATTTCTTAACCCAACTAGGAAACGATGCTTTTGGTGATGAACCAGACTGGGAGAGATACCAAGCAGGGAAGAGAAAAGGACAGACGCGTATTTCCAAACGTGTTAGGGACTTAGTCCCGTTTTATTACCAGTTCGAGAGGCATAAGTATATGCCTGATGTAGTTGATTACTACTATCGAGGAAAGTAATTACAAAGTGTGTGTAAAAAAAAGGGCAAATACAATTAAGTATCTGCCCTTTTTTGCTGCGTGCTGAAAACCAATCAAAAAACCACGCAGGAAGAATCGTATTACGACCCCTCTTTTTCTTTTAATTCCACGTCAAGTGTTGGAGTGTTGTCTAGTTCATGCTCTTTTCCTATCCATTCCTTTTCAAACCCCTCCATATCTCCTTGAAGTACTCTATTCAAATCTATACCTGAATCTTTACGATAAGCTCCCATACTCCTGCTAGGCCAAACTGTTTTGCCTTTTAGGAATAAGGTAGTTGCATCTTTAATTGCTTTACGTCTTAGTTTGTAGTCTTTTTGAGACTCTCCCTCTAATCTAGAAGGAGATTTATTTATTTCTTCGGCCATATCACTACTATATTATTAGTTAGTTTCATCTACACTATCTGATTTTAAAAATTCAAGAGCGAACTGTCTTAGTCCATTATCTTTTACTGTTTCTTTAATTCTTAGTATTCTCAAACGACCCCTCTCTTGGAAGTGTATAACATCTTGCACAGCAAGTATGGGACCGTTTTCGAATTCTATTTTTATTATATGATTTAGTCGGTTATAGAGTAATACAACTGGAGATTCCTCTTCTGTTCTTACGACAACTATATTGCTATCAGGAACAAACTTAAATCTTCTTATTCCTTCTTGTAAATTATTAACTCTTATAATCCTGCGTTTCATATTCTATAGTATTTCACAGCTGCCCCCTGCGCATGCAAGTTCTTGTGCAACTGTAGTGTTATCATCTGTTTCCTTAATCTTACTTAAATCAAGCTCTGTAAGTTTTCTATATCGTTTATTAAATTCCTTTTCATCTATATCTTCAAATGGTGCTTGTGTGTAACTCCCTCCATCATAAGGTAATACGGCTAACCCATTGAAGGTGTTTCTATTTTCCCACATCCACCTACCTACTTTTTCCCATTCATTATCTTTAACAGATACAGTAGCTGATACATTATTAGTATTCATACCACTTTGATGTCCTGCTATTACCCAGTCTTTGTTCCACCTTGCTACTCTTTTTAACATCTTTAAAGCTGTTTCGCTTTTTCTTAAGATAGCTGATTTTGGAGCCCTTTGAGGGATCTCAATAACTGCTGAATTTGGTAAGAGTGTCATATCTGTCACTAATTCAGGATGATACTTAGCCATATATTTATAAAGAGCATCATCTTTTGTGCATTGCATACGCCTAATGTAAAAGTCATTGTGCCATGCATGAATCCCCGAAGAGGTTCCTACTACACAACTTGTTGTACCTGACGGTTTAACTGTTGTTACTCTAGAAGCTGGCTTTATTCCTATTATAGAAGCATACTCCTGGTTAGTCTGTACAGCAACACTTGCCGCCTCACCTAAGTTAAGTGCAAGTACTGTACCATTGCATATACCTGTCATTCCAACACCAACTAATGCGTCTTTCTCGGTAGTTTCACGCCAAATTGGGCGTAAATAATGAAAATCTGTAAATCCAGCCTGTAGTGTACCTAAGAACGCAGCTACGTGTGTTCTTTTGTTCAGTTCTTCCTGTGTCTTTACATCCCCTACATTAACCTCAGTTAAGTTACAAAACTGGTATGGTCTTAATGCAATTTCACAACATGGATTAGTTCCCCAATCCTTATCATTTGAAAAATATACTCCAGGCTCACCTGCTCCAGAAGCTTGTATCTTACTCCATAGGTCTAGAAAGAACTCTTCTTTTACCCTATGTCTTAATAGTACTGCTGAGTTATTTGCTCTTCCTCGTTGAGGGTTAGATTCCCACCACGCCCCTGCTTTACATGATACCATATCGGAATCATCTGCAGAAAATAAAGAAATTAAAGCAGCTCTTCGAATACCACCTGCTAATACAGCATCTGCTATATAACAAATTATATCATGTACTTCTAAACTTTTTAATCTGTCCCCATCCTTCTTCCCTCTTAATAAAAGCTCTATATTTAATAGACATTTCATTAATGGATCTGGACCAGGCGCTTTACCTCCAGCTGTAATTAATCTTTCTCCTTTTGCTCTAATATCTGAGAAGTCAAAAATAGGTTTAGTTTTTCTAAGTCCGAAGTATGAAGACATTAAATGCCTAACAGCATCAGCCCATCCTTCTATAGAATCCCCAACCACGTATTTCTGAGTCTTTCTAGGAACCATAATATCTGGAAGCTTATTAATATGTGTGTTTTGTACAGAGTACCCAACACCAGTTCCCCCGAGTAGTAAAAACATTACTTCTGAGAAGGATCTATAATCATCTATTGGAATGAATGCGCAATTATAGACACGTGATTCATTCTTTGTAATCGCAGGTCCTGCAAACTGAGCAGCACGCATTGACATTAAGACCTTTTTATCTCTAACATAGGTCATGTTTTCTTTAATCTCTTGTTTAAGACTTGGGTATTTAGTGCTCATCATAGATTCATATCTAGTGCATATTTCCCCCCAGTTCTCTCTTCTTTTTTTAGATTCAATATATTTAGCATATTTATTAAATATAACTACATCACTTAGAATCTTATTACTTTTATCCATTTATTAATCAGTTTTGTAGTGCAAATATATAAACTTTTTGTACTTACACAAGGTTTTTAATAGTTTTTTTTACACTCGCTGCGCGAGCTTTTCTTAAGATATAATTTTTACCTCTTAATGAAGGTATTTCCTCCATAATTTTACGTCTTGCTCTTGTAGCTCCTTCCCAGCTGGTTAACTTACCGTCAGCTATATCATTAAGACTGATATACATGAGGTTAGTGTCTTCATACCAAAGAGAGGCCATTAAAGCGTTGTCGCTTTCCCTTGTTTTAGGGTATTGTTGCAGGAGTCTTTTGACCCTGTCGTATGTTTTTGCTGTTATTAATATATTTGCCATAGTTTTGTTTTAAAAAAAGGGGAGACATAGTGCCTCCCCTAATATTATACTGCTTCTATCCTATCATCTACTTGCTTAGCCTCCATAAACTTACCGTCATTATAAAACATTATCTGCTTCTTAGGCAGAAATTGTTTAAATGAGTGGTGAGTGGATGTACACTCTAAAACAAGTATAAACATATCCTTAAAGTACCCTTCTTCATCTTCACTTATAGAATCCCAACCATCTGTAATCAGAATCGCAGGCCTTTTTTGAGATCGAGCTAGGCTAATACACTGTTGTATATCAGTACCTCCTCCAATATGAGCAGAGAAGATATGTTCATGAGCAATCTTAGTTATAGTGTCTCGACAAGAGAACAAGTAAACATCTCTTAAGATTCCTAATGAGAATAATTTAAAAGCAACCATTCTCGCTAGATCTCTATAAGTTACAGAGACATCAGTTTCCCCAATCTTGCATCTAGAGTCCATAGATCCTGAGTCATCGATGTATACATCAAAACTCAAGTGATACTTTCTTTCTCTAACTACTGCATCTAATACTAAAGCTACATGAGCGAAAGCCTCTACATTTATAAGTTCCTCAATAGCATCAGCGTCAAAGATAGACTCCTCAGTTGTACTATATTTACCAGTTGAGGTAGCAGTGGCACGATCTATAGTAGTCTTTAAGAACTTATTTAAGTCACCCCCCTTAATAGAGGTTAACTTTTTTAGCCTAGGATCTGTAGACATGTCAATGTAAGTTAAGCTTTCACTACTATTACATTTGCCCGCCATTTTGCTGTTCTCTAGACTATCAATATCCTTCTTTAATCCATTAGTAGCGCTATTAACGGCTCTAGTGATGTCACCATTCAGACCCTCACACCCTGGATCACCCATTTTTAACTCTTGATTAAGATCCTCCAGCTTTTCTTGCAATTCATCTCCGTGAATTTTATACAATTTCTCTATAATCTTCAAGGTAGCATTTGCAGCTAAGTAACTATACCCAATTTTATCATTTGTTATTTTTTGTAACAAGTGATTATCTAGCTTACTTAGTATGTGGTGCCACCAGTACTTATTTGGCGCCACCTTTACAGTTTTATCGGAGCTGTTCCAGTGCTTATAGGCATCTAGAACAAGTCCTTCAGAGTCATTATTACTCAAGAAAGTTTGAGTTCCATTATCTCTACCATTATAGAGTTTACTATATAAATTCGTTGCTATAGTGCTGTCTAATTCATTTTTTATGATACAAGTTTCTTGGTTAGGACCGATAGAGGGGAAAAACCCAGGCGTACTATCCGCCTGAGACATTCCTCTATACCAATTATTCCCTGAACCTCGTAACTCGTACTTAGTATGTATTTCAGGTACTTTCATAATTACAGGGAATTTAAAACATCATCCACTAAATCTGTAACAGCTGTTTCTTCAAAGACAGTTTTTATTGTCCCGTAAATAGCTTGCTTTTGATCATACTCAATCTCACTACTGTTTACAGCAATAACTAACTCCTTAAGTAAATCATCAGATAGTTTATTATATTGTTTCATATTTCTTGCATCTTTAAGCTCCTCTGCGATTTGACGTACAAATAACTGCGAGTATGCATCGTTCCCTCCTTCAAGTACACCTTGAGCTGAACCTACAGAGGATCTTAAGTTATTTTCTCTTTTAGATTCTAACTTAGAAGCAATCTCTGCAAGTCTACTTGGAGCGATCATTTCACATGTCTTAAGAATAGTCTCAGTATCATCTAAATCATATACTAACTTAATAGCCTTAGCAATCAGTGGTACATGAAAAGCACTACGATCAGATATAGCCCCATAAATAACATTCAAAAGCTTCTTCATCATTCCTTTATCTAAAACAGTACCTGCAATTTCTGCTTGAGTAGGAACAGTAACAGTTACCTCATGAATCTTAGAATCTTTCCATAGACCATGCATCATATCTACACCAACTCTCTCTACATTCTGAGTTAATACAAATCTATCCCAGAAAGGGTTTTCAAGCTCATCATCAGGGATAACATTACATGATCCCGCCATTACTTGCCACTTACACTTCTTAACGCTATCTCCATAAAATATAGCTTTCTCTCTCATAATAGAAAGTAAAGTATTTCTTACACCAGACGTACCTTTATCAACTTCATTAATTAATATAAACTCAGCATCTGCAATAGGTGCATCAAGCTTATATTCTTTATCTTCTAATAAAGCCTTCATGTTAACTCTTCCTTTTATTTCAGACGTTTTTGTGCCCTCGTCTAGTTCGATAACAAAAGTATTCTTTGCTACCTCATCTCTACTATAATTATACTTAGCTGCAGCATAATCTAATAGTGTTTGTGTTTTAGCCACACCTGGGTCTCCTACCAGTAATACTGGTAAACGGGTACATTCCCCTAATGCTAATAGTTTAAAAATATCTTCTTTCCCTACTAGTCTTGTTTTGATTGGTCTTTTTTCTGCCATTTTTTAAAATTTATTATTGTTCAAAATTATTTAATACTATTCCTGTCTCTGTAAATTCAGAGGGGTGGGTCCAGCTTCGTTTTTGTTGGTAATGCTGTAAATCTTCTACGAGATCTTTGTATCCTTTAACAGATCGTTCGCTTCCTATCCAATTAGCACCATTCCTTCCTGCATCCAAATCAGCATCGCTCATTTGAAACACACAGGGTGGTAATCTAGATAACATATCTGCGACAATAAACCTGAAGTTTTCTAGCTCATATCCCTCTGGAACAAGCCCTAAAGCTAGTAATCCATCAGTATATATTGCTCCTTGTCTATAATACCCATACTTTAGGTAACTCTTCTTAAATTCTAAGACGTTAAATCCTGTAGTCTTAATATCGATAGGAATTACCTTCTTATTACCATGATCTATTATAACTCTATCCATGATTCCTCTATAAGTCATGCCTCCATATCCTTCCCATTGAAGATGAAGTTGGTCATGTACTTCTATTAAAGGGTTGTCACGATGGTCGCTTTCTAGATACTTAGCTGTATTAACATCTGTCTTAAGTAGAAAGGCTACATTTGCTGCCTGATCTGCTTCGTCTTTTGATACTACTACCATTCCTTCTGAATCTTGTAAAAATTTGAAATATGCCTGGTTTTCTGGATTATTAAACTTCTTTTCTACCGCTGATAACGTTAGTTTATATCCTGAAACCTGGTAAGCAGCTTTGAATAGTTCTTCAGGTTCATCATCTCCTGGAATGTCTAAAAGCTGTTTGTATACCCTAATTAAATCTCCCATCATTCCTGAGGGTATACTTCCATGCATTACTGCATATCGTTTTTCAAATTTAGTAGGCTCCGTTAAAAAGCAATCTACCATTCCTCCTTTTCTAAAATAGGAAGTGTCTGCGTTCTCGGGTTTTTCTATATAGCGTTTATACGCTGCTGGCCCATCTAATAGTAGGCTCAGTCCCGAGTGACTAACTGTGTGATCATAAAGATCTTTTACTGCTTTCATTATATTATTTGTATATTAAATACGAGCTGGCGTTCATCTGATTCTATATAAGTAATCTGTCCTGAACTTCTAACTATAGATACATTATCATCTTCTATCTTTTTGTGTTCTACTAATGTATCCAAAAACCATTTAATCCATGGCCACTGATTATCACAATCCCAGTTCATTAAATCTCCTGGTTTGTAAATATCAAGCCATACTCGTAAGTGCTCTCCTTTCTTTAAATTTATTACTGGTAACTCTTCTATATATTCTCCTAAGTATCCATGCATCCAACGCGCCACTATTGATCTAGCTGTGTAGTGTAATGACCCATCATATATACGCTGCCCATTAACAGTCCAATGCTTTGGCTTTCCTGCTACTCGTGGATTTGCTACAATTCTATTCTTTTGTGAATCTATAAGGTATCCTTTACTGTCAAATCTATACTTTCCTAGTTTCAGTCCTTCTCTATACTTCTTTGCTGGCAATGTCTTTTTTTGAAAATCTGATTTCTTATAGTACTTTGCCCTCCTTCTATTACTAATCGGCACTTTGTCCTCATAGTTAGGAATAATTACTTTCCATGTTTTGCTCATATTAAATTATTTATTAATTCAAGTGCTTTCTTTGTACCATACTTAATAATATAATCACTTATATCTTTAGTTCCTTCTGGTATATATATACACTTACTTGTATCTCCCAAATACTCTGCTAAATTATTTGCACCTCTCTCTCCTGCCTCATCATTATCAAACAGTATAAAAACTTTAGGATAGTTCTTCGCTAAAGCTTTCATCATCTCATATTGAGTTCTGGTGTTTTCTGATTGAGGGGCCACAGATTCGAATCCTAAAGAATTTAAACACATCACATCCTTCAGTGACTTAGTAATTATTAAAGTACTAGTTCTTAATTCCACCTGCTCAAATCCTTGCAAATCATTGGCATCTACGTTACTTAACCACTTTCCTGCTGATGGAGCTCTTGGTCTATATACTTTTACTCGTTTCCCATTAAACTTATAGCAATACACAGGGTTGTAATCTGAATGTACATGTATTAACTGCTTATCTAAGTATACATACTTAGCTGAGAATACATTGTAATTATCTAAAATATCTCTAGTTATGCCATAACGAGACCAATAGATCTTATCCCCTTTTGTCCATTCTTGAGGTTTAAATTGTATTAATCTATTTTGTGCCACTATCTTTGGCTTAAATACAGAGGTAACTTCTTTAGGGAAGACTGTTGGGGTATTATTACCTAAAGGTAGATTAAAGTCTTGAATAACTAGCTTGAGTGTATCCATGAAATCTAATCCAGTTTTTAAAATAATAAAATCAAAGCAGTTGCCCTGATCTCCATTAAAATCTTTGAACCTAATGCTCCCACTCTTTGTATAATACAGAGCAAAAGAAGGATTACTATCTTCTCGTAAGGGGCTCACATATGCCTTACCTACTACATAGTCGAAACCCACATAATATCTCATAATATCTTCTTCTGATATTAGTCTTAAAACATTATCCTTAGTGATTGGTGAGGGTTCCTGTATATTTTCTAAATTATACATTTCTTAAAGTTAAACTCAGAGGGGGAGGAGTACTCCCCCCATAAGATTATGTAATATTAGAACGGTAAGTCAGGCTCGTCTGTACTTGCAGCTTGAGATGTAGCGGTCTTTGAAGCAGGCTCTAGCTTGTCATATCTAGGGTTGATCTTCAAACCACTAGGATTCTTATCGTTTGCCTCACAAAATGGAGGAAATCCTGGTAATGCAGCGTAATCCTTATAGTCATAAGTAACTTTTAACTTGATTGGAGTGTTTGCATATCCAGTGTTAGCCATAACTGTTTTAATTCCAGTACATAACTCAGTAAATGTTGTCCCTGTAATGTTAAATTGTGCAGCAGGTACAAATTGAGTACATATGTGCTTGATTCTAACTAACATAGCATTAATTCTACGTGTTACAGCCTCATCCGCAGTTTCTCCAGTTTTAGGAGTTACATACTGAGGGTTTACAGCGAACTCATTGTGCTTAAGTTGGTTACCTTTACTGTCTTCAAATATGAACTGTAAGTAAGTGTTACCATTTTTATCAGAAGGAGTACTAATTTCTGATAGTTTACAATCTGTGTTAATTCCTACAGGTATTGCTGTAGCTCCTGAAAATTCACGTACTTCTACGTTTTGATTTATATTATACATATCTATTTATTTATTATTAAAATATATCTGTTGAATCATATGATTCATTGTCAGACGGTTTTACTATTGAATCTACTTTTTCTACAGGCGTAAATTCTCTACCTTGTACTACACTACTCTCTTCTTCTACTTCTTTAATTACTTCTACCTCTTGTTGAGGCTCAGCTGCATCTTCCCATTCAGACACACTTGCTTCCGCCTCTACTGATTCCACATTAGCTTGTAATTGTATTTTAAAGAACTTGTATCCCTCATGTTCAGTATACTCTATAGAGTCTTCCGACACAAATAGTTTATTCTGTCCAGTTGACGCTAGATTATACTCTGATCTTAGGTCTCTGTTATGAGGCATGTTTTTAATTACTCCCTGTGGATTTACTGCCACTCCATTCCCATCTACGGCTTTAAAAATTTGTACATTTTGTACCTTATCACCGTGGTCAGGGTATGCAAATCCTACTTTGTTATCTCCTGTTTTAATTCCCAATCTGGAAATTAATGCTGGTGATAATTTCATTAATCCACTATCTCGTAGATCAACACATAATTCATCACCAAACGTGTTAAGTCTTTCAACTCTTTTACCTTCTAGTCTCATATTATTTATAATATTGATTAATACTTTCGATTACTTTTGTTATATCATTTGGAACTTTAGCATTCGCAAACATTCCTTTAGGAGTTTTTGCAGTTGTCGAACCATCTGATTGTGTTATAAATGAATGTTTTATCTTATTGTCTGCATCAGGACTTACATCCGTGAACAGCACAATAGTAAACATACCCTCCATTGTAATAACATTATCAACCAACTTACCAATAGTCTTAAACTTTAGTTTACGATTACCCTGTAAGTCAGTAGAAATTTCTGCGTGCCCTATCATTATGAATGTGACGTCTTCACGCATTTCCTTACCTGCATTAGCAATTTCCCAGGCGTGTAATCCAATATCTGTAAACTTATCGAATCCACGTTCATTTGCTCTCCGCATGTACTCATTGGCCATTACATATTGAAAATCATCAATTACTACTGTTTTTATATGAGTCATGTTTTTATCAACATGTTTCATAATAGAACAAATAGTTGCTGCATTATCAGACTCTATGTAATTTCCCTTAGGGTTCTCTTTAGTCAATAAAGAGTAATTGTTTTTCCATCCTCTGAAAGGCATAGGTTTTTTACCTACATTCACGACAAACGTGCTCTTAGGGTCTAGATATTCCAGACTAGTGGATTTCCCTGAACCACTTTCTCCGATTATTAAAATCTCTTGTGCCATATAATTAGTTTAATTCATTAGTTTTTACGATTAGTACATCTCCTCTTAAAACATCACTGCAATGCCAGTGTAACACTGTTGCTTTATAATTAGGGGCAAGTCTATCTAATTTACCCTCTTCATTAAGCACTATTGAGTGACCCTGTTGAGTAGATCCTACTACTTCAATATAACCACCTACAAGGTTCTGTAGGTACTCTAATTGGTTCTTCTTAGGAAGACTCAGTTCTTGATCTTCGCCTTTTGTCCTTATTAATGTTGCCATTCTTTTTATTTTTTAAATTATCTTCGATTCTAGGTCTATATGTCCCAGGTTGATTAAACCCAAACATCATTTTAAATGTGCCCATTGTTTCAGGGCAGTATAGCTTTTTCATAATTTACATGTTAAAGTTTAGGTTTCCAGGTTCAAAGTATTCGTCTACTCTATTATGCTTTAAATTATCTAACATTCCTAACACTAGACCACTCTCTCCCTCTCTATTTTTAATCAAATGCCAATAAAGCATAGCTTGTTTGGGATTCATTGGGTTTAGAATGGGTAAGTTGTTAGGTCCGTAGGTTTGTAGATTTAGCATATAAGGTTTATGACTTATCAGCACATTATCAGACCCATGAAACACAGAGTCACTCCCAAATATATCTTTCTTCATTGGGTAGTGGAGCATTGGGTTAGATAATCTTTCTGCTCTTTCTATCTCTCTATTTAATTGACTTAGTGCTATAACTATACAGTTTATCTTCTTTTTAATAAACATAAACATTCTATAGAGTTCTGATAATAATTGTCTTTCTTGCTGTCCGCTTCGTCCTTTAGTTAATAGTGTGTGGTCTAAAAATACCACTGTTCCGTATTTCTCTCCTTTAAGTTTTAATTGTTGCTCGTGGAACTTCATTATAGTATTATAAATCTGTTCTACTGTTCCTGGTACATCTACATAGTATATGTCATACTGTGATATATCCTTTTTGACTATCTCCGTAGCAACATCGAAGTCAGTCTCTGGTAAGGGTTCCGCACTTGAATAAAGTTCTGAAACTGTCTTTTGCATTTTAGCAGATATTTTTCTACCTACTTGTTTCATAGCAAGCATTTCGAAATTAAAAGATAAGACAGAAAATGTCTGATCCGTGTTATGATCGAATAGGCTTGTTTCTAATTCATTTGCAATTGACGATTTACCTGAACCTGACATCCCTCCGATAGTTACAATCGTTCCCCACTCTAATCCTCCCATGATTGAGTCGTTAAGTTTGTTCCATCGTGTAGCGAGTGACTTGACAAGTCCCTTCCTTCGGTCGTCCATGTACTCTAGGATTTCTCCTGAAGCCTGGTCTATTCGTTTATATTGTAGCTCTTGGCTAAATGAGTTTTCCTCCATAGTTTACGCCTTTATTGTTATTATTTTTACCTTTGTTTTTCTTGAGTCCTAGTAGTATATCTTTCCATATTTCATCTTTCAACCAATTCTTCAAGGTTTTAAGGTATGCTACATTTCCCGTTTGTTTTCTTTTATCTACATAGAATTTCAACGCGACATGCAGTTGCTGAGGTGTTACTTTCTTCTCTTGTACTATCTTAATGTACAAGTCTTTGATAGCTTTTCTTCCTTCTTTTAGATAAGAAATAGAGCCACTCGTGCGTGTTACTTTCGTGGGGTAAAGGCCGATAAAGTCTTCAAACTCATCTGCATATAAACTAAGGGAACGTTCTATCAAATCATCATCTCCTAAGAAAGGATTCTCTGATTTCTCGTCAGCAAAGCTGTCGACCATCCCCTTAATAAACTCGATACCCTGGAAAGTAATTGCCAAAGCGGTTCCATTCTTTTCTAAATACCCTAATTCAATTAAATGATCAAAATTAGAAACATGGATCAACTCAATATTATTTGTGTACCCATCTAACATGTCTAGTTTTCCATAGGCATGTGAGTACAAAATAAAGTGTTGCGTTATTGTTATCTGCTTGTCTTTAAGCAGCTCAATAAACGGTCTTCCGTATGCTATCATAATTAAGATTTATTAATATTAATTTCACTTACATTATTTATCCATTGTGTGTTATAATCTTTCGCTGTTCTTTTTCTTACCCAGGTCAATTCCTGGCTTCCTGTAACGTATAAATTTATATATAAAGCTGTTTTTCCTTCTTGGAGTCGCAGCGTTCTTCCTGTTCTTTGTATGTTGTCTAGCGCCTTAGAACTACCTGCACAGCAAATGCCTAATGAACACTCTGGTACATTTAAACCAGCATTCAGTGCTTTTACTGAACTTAAGACTCTGAATTCATTATCTTTTCCAAAATCTTCAAGTACTTGTTGACGCTCTTTCTTCTTTAATTTACTATGAAATAGTAGGCACTTATCATCTCCTATAGTACTTTGTACTTCAGAAGCAAAATCAATGCTCTCACTAAATATTAATGCTTTTCTTTCTTTAAATTTCTCTATTATCTGTTTTGTTACTATTAGTTTATTAGAAGCATCGTAACAAAGCTTCTTCCGTTTCTGCATCATCATATAAAAGATGTTGGCCCATTTCTTTCTCTCTGGATCAGAGGAATTCTTCCACTTCCCAGCATTTTCAAAAGCACTGAACTTTCCTCCCAATTCTTCTACAGCCATATTATAAAATCCATTGACTTTATTATATGCTTTAGCTTCCTCAGCAGTAAAGGGTATACCTAGATTAAATACTTTGTAGATAGACACTAACCCTAAAGATACAGCTGTATTAAGATCTGTTACATGTACAATAGGTGCGAACATCTCTAAAAACTCTAGGTATTCTTCATTCTCTGGCGCAGTTGCGGTTAGACAGTATATATGATCCCAGGTATTGTTTTCGTAAAACTTACGATACTCTGGAGATAGGGTCGTGTGTACTTCATCTACAATAACTATATCATAGTGTTGTCCCACATATTTATATGCTGTCTGTATACATTGAAAGTCAACTCGGTCTAATAAGTGTGTTAAGTCCCATTTCTCAAACTCATTTAACCATTCGTTGTCTCTTAGATTTTCTGTTGGAACAATAATAAGAGCTCGTTTAAATGGTTGATCCTCTAAAATGTCATTTAGAGCTAATAAACCCATTCTGGTTTTTCCTAACCCAGTAGCTGCTATTGATGTTCCTTTTCGATTAGCTCTATCCCACAGATTTAAGTGGTCTCGCTGCTCTTTGTCTTTATTTATATTTAGTGCATTCATGCAATATATTGTACGTTAAAATTAACCAAGATTTGTGTATATTTATTCTCGGCTATTTGACAGGAAGCTCCCCAGGGAACCATCCCTGGAAACTTCTCCATCATATCTACTATAGCACTACTCAAAGCATCTACACTTGATGCTTCAATTTTGTTTATCTCACTTATATCTTTATACATAGTTATTTCTCCCATTTATCGCTGATATTAGTATCAGCTTTTAATAATCCTGAAGGGAGTATAACTTTAGCGGCATCTTCCATTAAGACTTTCATCTGTATTTGCCACTCATCTATATAAGACGTATGACATATAGTGTCTATCTGATCATGTACAGTCATAACAACTTTAACAGGAACTTTATGTTCTATTATATACCTATGTATATAAACTAAAGCCTGCTTAGTCATGTCAGCACCTGTACCTTGAATTGGAGTGTTTTTAGAAGCACGTTCTATTGACCCTAATTGTTTCCACCCTTCTTTACTTTGTGACAGTCCTGGGCGCCAGTCTTCAAACCATCTTATCCTCTTAAAAGGAGCGAATGTTTTAATGAATCCATGTGACGTCCCATACTTGCCCAAAGATACTAAAAAGGATTTAATAGATGGAAAAATAGTAAAGTATTTCTCTATCAACTCTTCGGCCTCTTCCATGCTGATACTTAAGGTGTTAGAGAGTTTGTTAGGTCCCATGCCATAAGCTAGTCCAAAGTTAACAGTCTTAACGTTAGTCCTTAATTTCTTATGTTCTGGGCAATTACACTTCTGCTGCACACAGTCTCCATTGTCATCCTCTTGAAAGAATTGACAATCTTCTTCTGCTGCCTCACTCCATGTATTACCATATACTAACTCAGCACATACACTATGTAAGTCTTTTCCGTTCTCTAGTGCCTCAATCCAAACAGGGTCTTTAGATCCTTCAGCTATTATACACAGTTCTTGCGAGCTGTAATCAGAAGACACAAACTTATATCCCACTAATCCAGATACAAAACAGTTTCTGAATTCATTGGTGCCAGGTATCTGCTGCATATTAGGCTGACGACTAGCAACTCTCCCAGTATTTAATATTTGACTGAAAGAAGTATGTATTCTATTATCTAGACCTACATGTTTCTCACAAAATATATGTCCATAAGAAGTAGCTAGTTTCATAGCTTCTTTATACTTAATATAGTCAGCTATTAAAGGTATTGATGCCTTGTAGTCTAAAAGCTCTGTTGCGTTTACGCTAGTCAGGCCAGGTATAAGCTTAATAAATACAGATAACACTTGACTGGGACTAGCCCAGTTTATAGATACTTTACGAGCATCAGCTATAGATGCAAACAAATTTGATTGTATACAGTCTAACTTAAACTCTAGTAGCTTTGGAGTGTTTAATATATATTTATCAAGCTGTAATCCTAACAGTGACGCTTTTGCCGCAGAAGCTTTCGCTAACTTTAACCAGCCATCACTGTCAAGACCTACACCATTGAATTCTATATCTGCTAATGCCAATGCGGTTTTATTTTCTAGTTCTACGGTTGCAGATAAATCATTCATCTGTATACCATTAGAAATTTGAAATTCACGCAAAGTTAGCAAATGTTCTACATCCTTAGCTCCATATTCTATTTGAGAATCTGTAAATGGCCTACCTGCCATTGTTGTAAAATCTAAACGAACACTCTTATCTAGAGCTAACCCTAAATATCGATTCGTTAGATCCATAAGCCTAAATCTAAGATTTTTACCATTATGTATTACTTGGTCTACTACCATAGTGTCCCAAATATTATTTAATTGTATATTATACCACTTTCTTATAAATTTATAATCAAACTTTACATTATGTAATACCTTAACGATAGTTTCTGACTCTAGTATATGTCTCAGTGGTTCAATAGACACTACACGAGTGTCGATCACAAACTGTGTATCTGCATCTCCTATTTGTAGCATTATCATTTGATCAGATAGAAAGTCTAGACCCTCAGTCTCAGTATCAACTCCTAATATAAGAGACTTCTCACAGTATTCTACAACAAACTCCATACTACATGATGTATAGTCTGTTATAACTTTCGAGTCCCCTACTGTATATATCATAAAGCAAGAATATTTAAGAAGCGTCCCTTCATCTCAGCGCCTTCCCCGCTCTTTTGAGCGTCAGTTAGGTCCTTTTCAGGGAGATAAGTTTCACCCTCCTTTACAAAGACCATAAAGTCTTTATCAATAGTTCCCTTCTCTTTACTAAAGCAGTTAATTATTAATCCATCTGTCTTCATGCCCTGTATCTTCATGTGTAGTTCTTGATCTACTTCACGATCTTTTAACTGTTTTATTTCACGATCAGTTAGTTTCGCAGGGTCTATCTTACTCATGCCTACCTCAGATACAAATGAGACATGCTTAGCTTTAACTACACTTGTCATATATGTAAGTATCTCATCTGTTCGTTCTCTTAAAGAATCTAACTTTAGTAAGTCACTAGGTATTTGTAGTATAACATTCTTACCTTCGTCAGTAGTTATAAATAAACCAGGATTTAGCCCTCCTTGTTTTTTTATACTGTTAAATACTTTAGTAAGAACTCCTAGTTTATGTTTAGCAAATGTTATCATTTAGGAGATACGTTTTTTGCAATCTGTAATAGTATCAAGTATCCTGCTAAGTCAGATACTGTATCTTCAGTTGCATCATTTAATCCTCCATTTTTAATACGCATTAGTTTGTCATCTATCCTTGCGCATAGTCCCTCTACTGCAGTTCCTGTTGAAAATACTGGTTCAGGAAATAATGCACTGTTCCCATACAATGTATTTTTACTTAACAGTAATGCTTTTAAATCATCACAGTATATTCCAATGAGTTTCCTAACGTCACTGTTTATATCTGCTCTCTGTTCTTTTATTGTTTTCTTTGCCATCTTATAATATTTTTAAATTAAACTCTTTCTGTGTTATCTGCTTTAGAGCATTCTTTAGAACAGTACATACTGTCTTCTTCTAAAGAGTCGCCACAAAAGCCGCATTTACAAATGTCTATTTCTTTGAGATGTTCAATCATCTCTTCTAATACTGCCCTCATAGAGTCAGTATCAATAGTCACTCCATCACTATCTTCTGTATAATATACAGGGATAGTAATAGGAGTGTCTAAAGTTGCTTGGTTTTCTTTACTTATTGCCATCTTTTATTCTTTTGTTAATTGATATTTCTATCTGACCAGCTATATACATCCCACATGCAATGCCTAGTCCAAATAAAACTAAAAGAAAGAAAGATACCATAATGATATTTTCTAGTGCTATATACTCCATTATAAAAAGATTAAGATTAATATTACTAGTGCTGTCAGTCCAATGATGCCGATGTTAAAGAAAGCACGAGATTGTTGTCGTTTTCTGTTATGTTCTTTCAGTGTGTTATGATAAGTATTTAAGTCTAACATCTGGTTAAAAAGTCTATGAATTGATTTCTAAGCTTTGAATACTGTATAGCAAGAACTATTACTCCAGTAAATGAAAATAAAATACCAGCTATTGCTATAAGCATAAATGGCCATGTATCAGGGTGTGTGATTATTGTGTGCATAAATTATTAATTAATTGGTTATTATTCGATTTAAAATGGTCTTAAGATTAAGAGATTTTATATACAGGGCATAATCCACTGTATCCTCTTCTGTCTTGCCACTATACTTCCATAGTTGATCTGCAGTCTTTACAATAGGACCATTATCCTTTTGCCACTGTTGTTCTTCTTCCATTTGTACAGCTACATGATGTCTTGTTTTCATATCTATTGTTTTAGTTTTAAAATATATACCTTATAGTATTCCAAGGTATAATTGATTCGTGTAATTGTTTAAATTCTTGTATATACTCAGACTTTAACCCGAGCTTGTATCGTACATTTTCTCCACCATATTGTGAAATCTTAGCTTCC
>TARA_R110000787_G_scaffold208846_7_pt1 | contig 36545 bp, 40 predicted proteins | sample TARA_R110000787 | Tara Oceans TARA_R110000787 (sample SAMEA4397920) | marine metagenome | biome: Polar Biome; feature: [DCM] deep chlorophyll maximum layer (ENVO:01000326); material: water (ENVO:00002006), including particulate matter (ENVO:01000060) such as... | depth 35 m | reverse complement strand
CCGCCGTTGATCCAGGCACCGGCTGCCGGAAGTCCTGCCGAGACCCGCAGTCCTTTTTGCGAGGTCACGCGCGTCCAGTCGGAAGCTTCCTGGAAGCAGGCCCGGAACAATGCGCACAGTTTTCGATCGATTGATGTGGAAGAGGTTGTTTGATGTCACGCCCCGACGCTACCGCCAGCGCCGCGCTTGATGGGGACATCATTCGCCCGGTCTTTTTCGTGTATCTCGACATCGTCGGCGATCCTGTCCGCTTCACGACGGTCGGTTACGACGTCACCATGTCTGGCACCGGCTTTGCCGAAATGGACGGCCATGATTTTCTGGGCATATCAGGCAAGTTCATCGATATCAGCCCGGTGCGCGTGCGGCGTGGTGGTAGCGATCCTGTGACGGGGAGCCTGTCCGGGTTGCGCGCGATCGACAATGATACGCTCAACACGATCGGCGACCCGGCGAACTGGCAGGGTCGCACGGCGATGCTCTGGCGGTTGATCCGCAACGAGGCGGGCAGCCAGCGTGGCGCCATCCAGCATTATTACACCGGCTACATGACGTCCCTGTCGATCGGCGGCGATCCGGGCCAACAGGTGATCGATATCTCGATCGAAAGCTACCTGGCTGCGTTCGGCCAGGCCAGCAACCGCACCTATCTCGACCAGGATTTGTTCGACCCCGGCGACCTGTCGGCGCGTGCCTCTATCGCGATTGCCAACGGCGTCAGCGGTAACCCCTTGACCAATAACACGCCGACAGGCCTCGCCGCAGCGGCAGCGGCGGTCAATCGTTCGTCCGGCATAGCGGATCGTTTGCGGTGATCGCGCGGCTGCCCGATTGGGAGGCGCGGTTGAGCGCCTATCTGGAGCCGTTGCTGTTCAGCGCCCGATTCGCGTGGGGCGTGTGTGACTGTGCGATATTTTCTGCCGACGCAGTGCGGGCGATGACCGGCCATGATTGTGCCGCGGCGTTCCGTGGCCGCTATTCCACGTCCAGAGGCAGTGCGCGCGCGCTCAACCGCTTTGGTGCGGGCTCGCTCAAGGCGACCCTGGACAGCCTTCTGCCCGCAAAGCATGTCGGCTTTGCGCAGCGGGGCGATGTCGTCATGCATGACGGCGCGGCGGGCATATGCATGGGTGCTTTCGCGTTCTTCGTTGGTCAGTCAGATGATCAGGAAGGCCTCGTTCGCGTGGCGCGGGCCGAATGGTCCTATGCCTGGGGGGTCGGCGCATGAAGGTCGTAAAGACGGTAGCGGCCGTCGCGGCCATCGCGGGGCTGGCCGTCGTCACCGGTGGCGCAGCGCTTGGCCTGGGGGTTTCGCTCGGCACGACGGCGTTCGGCGTATCGGCCGGCGCGCTTTTGACCACGTCATCTGCTCTGTCTATTGGCGCGTCGCTGCTTCAGCGCCCCAAAGCGCCAAGCACGTCGCCTGCAGCGACCGACCGTCTGACCGCGAACATCGACCCACGCACCGCGCGCAAGATGGTGTTTGGCACGACAGCCTTCGCCACGGATTTGCGTGATCAGGAATATACCGGTGCAGACCAGGATCAGCTGCATCGCTTCTTCGTCTGCGCCAGCCACCAGGTTGCGAACTATCGTGAAATATGGCTGGACGACAAGCTCGCCTGGTCGGCATCAGGCGGCATTGCATCGGAGTTCCTGGGCTATCTGGGGGTCGAGTGCTATACGGTCGGCACCGCCGCGAACGCCAAGAATATCAGCGGTCGCATGGGCGCATCGCGACGATATACCGGGCTTGCCTGGGTCTATCTTCGTTTCAAGACGACGGGCAACAGCAAGAAGGCCGAAAGTCCGTTCGCGCAGTCGATCCCTTCACGGGTCACCATCGTCGGCGATGGCGCGCTCGTGTACGACCCTCGCTTCGACAGCAGCGTTCCTGGTGGCAACGGGCCGCAGCGGGCGAATGATCAGGCGACATGGGCATGGAATGAAGACAGCGCCCGCAATCCTGCGCTGCAGCTGCTGTGGTATCTGCTTGGCTGGCGGATACAGAATCCGGTCACGGGAACTTGGAAGCTGGCCGTCGGCAAAGGCGTTCCGGCTGCCCGCATCAACATTGAAAGCTTCATCACCGCCGCCAATCTATGCGATGAGGCCGTGGCGTTGGCAGGCGGTGGCACCCAGCCTCGATATCGCTCCGACGGGCTGTTTTCGGAAAGTGATGCTACCGGCACCGTGCTGGACCAACTGAAGGCGGCGATGAACGCCGAACTGGATGATGTGGATGGCAAGATACGCATCACGGTGCTGCACAATGATCTGGCCGCGCCGATCGCGGACCTGACCACCGACGATGTTATCGGTGCGTTCAAGTGGGATCAGACTGCGCCGATCGATCAGAATTTCTTCAACGTCGTGCGTGGGACGTTCGTCGATCCTTCCAGCACGTCGTTGTTTCAGCCGGTCGATTATCCTGAAGTCCGCATCCCCAGCCCCGATGGTATCGATCGGGTCGAAACGATCGATTTTCAGACGGTTCAAAATAGTGCGCGGGCGCAGCGTCTGGTCAAGCAGATTGTCGCGAGGATGCTCTATTCAGGCACCTTCACGGCGACATTCAGCCATCGTGCCTGGAAGGTCCAGAAAAACGACGTCATTCGTTTGACCTTTGCGCCGCTGGGTTGGACCAACAAGCTATTCCGGGTCGCTGAGCATGATGTCCAGATTGATGGCCAGGTGCCGATGGTGCTCCGGGAAGAACATCCCGACATTTACCTTTGGGACAGAGACGAACGCCCGGCGATTCAGTCCGTCGAGCCGACCCGGTACGACCCGTATAATAACCCTGTTTACCAGGGGATAGCGGAGGCTGGCGATAGCGCCATTTGGGATAATATCACTGGCGCGGGAAAACCGGAGGACGATGCCACGGTCGGCGGGACCATCGGCCTCGACATCTACATCCCGGAAATCCCCGATATCCCCGCCCCTCCAGGCCTGCTGCGCAATGATCTGCTCAAGCTGCGCACGGATGGTCAGCTTGTTTATCAGCCCTATGGTGACCCGGCGGTCGAAGTCGAGTTGGGCAAGATCGACCTCGCCGACATCGGGGCGACATCAGATGCAGAACGCCGCCGTCTCGACAATGCTATAGACCGGCTGGGCGCGGCGGTGACGCAGGCGCTGAGCGAGGCGAGCAAGACCCGCGAGACGTTCCGGGATGCCGGGGTCTACGTCGATCCGGTCACTGGCATCGTCAAGATTTCGGCGATCGAGCAGACCGCCGAGCGCGTGAGCGAAGCGTATATCCGCCTTAGCGCTGCTGAAAGTTCGATCGCGCTGCGGGCGACCCGCACCTATGTCGATAATGCGATCTCCGTTGCGGTCCTCGATCCCAGTCAAATTCCTGTGTTCGAGTTGCTGGAAGTCCGTATCACCGATGCCGAGCTTCGCATCGACGGAGCGGAAGCCTCTATAAGCCAGAAAGCCAGCGTCGTAGATCTGTCCGCTCAGGGCGCGCGCTTGACCGAAGCCGAAATCAACATCGATGCGCTGGAAGGCCAGATCGTCCTCAAGGTCGAGAGCAGCGATTTCAGTGCGCTCGGCGAGCGCGTCGCCAGCGCCGAGCAGACGCTTGAGGCGATCGGCGACACGGCGTCCCTGACCCAAGTGGTCAGCGTTGCCCGACGCCTGCCAACCGACATCGGCGACACGAACGAGCGGATATTGCGCACCCTGTTGGCGGGGGACGCGGCGCGGCGCGGCCAGTTGGACGCGCTGGCCTCTGCGCGCAACGAACTGACAGCCAAGATCAATGACGATCGGAGCGCTGAAGCGGGGACACTGCAGCAACTGGTCGTCAAGGTCGGCGCGGTGGAAGCGTCGGCGGTCCTGGAGACGCAGGCGCGGGTAGAAGGTGACCGGGCGGTTACAAAGCAAGTGACCGACCTGAGTGCTTCGATCGGTGGCGATCTGGCGAACTTCGATCAGCGCATCATCACGCTGGTCGATAAAGACAATCTGATTTCCGCCGGGCTGACCGAGACGATCAGCGCCTTGCGTGGCGTTGGTGAAAACGCCGACGCCGCCGTCGAAAGCGCCCTGCGGGGTCTGTTGACGGGCGACAAGAGCGGTCGCGATCTCGCGAGCGCCATCGCCGCCGCGCGCGAAGAAGTGACCGTCAAGATCAATGCCGATGTCGATGCGGTTGCGCAGCGCGTGTCGGCGGTGCTGGTCCGCATGGGTGCGGCCGAAGCGTCGATCCTGTCGATCGAGCTGCTGCGCGCCACGGCCGAGCTGGCGATCGTGTCGCGCATCAGCCAGATGACAGCGTCGATTGATGAAAACACGGCCGATATCCGCGACGAAGAAATCGCGCGCGCCGATGCGGTCAGCGCCCAGGCGGGCCGTATCGACACGATTGTCTCGCGCATCGGCGAGGAAGATGCGCCGGGGTCAATCGAAGCCAAGATCGAAGAAGCCGCGACGACCTATGTTGCCGACCTGCAGGCCCAGGCCGGTCGCATCGACACGATCAGCGCGCGCATCGGTGCGCCCGGCGCGGCGGACTCGATCGAAGCCAGGATCGAGGCGGCGGCAACCGTCTACGCTGACCCGCTCCTTGCCCAGGCGGAGCGCATCGACTCTGTCAACGCTCGGCTCGGTGCGCCAGGTGCTGCGGGCAGCATCGAGGCGCAAGTCGCATCCGCCGCGAACGCCTATGTGACGCCACTCGGCGCGCAAGCGGCGCGAACCGACAACGTCATCGCGCGTATCGGGGTAGAGGGCGATCCAAATTCGATTGAGGCCAAGGTCGAAGACACGCGCGAAGTGCTCGCGGACGTCGAAGGCAAGCTGACAGCGCGGGTCAGAATTGCGGCGACCGCTGGCGATACCGTCTTTCTTGAACTGGTCGCGGACGGCCATGAAGGCAGCATCATCAAGCTGGGCGGCAACGTCCTGGCGCTGGGCGTCGTCACCGCTGAAAACTTCGTCGCCAATGCGCTGATTGTCCCGGCCTATGTGTACATGAATGGGCCACTCGCCGGGCCGGGCTGGGACAGTGGCGACACCGGTCCCGGTGGTGTCGGCGGAGGCACTGGCGGTGGCGGTGGACCTGGCGGCGGGGAGATTCCCTGATGCCTTGGCAAACCATATTATCCAAGACCGTGGAACTGCCGGTCGCCGGTATCGTGCGCGCGGGCGGCGATGTCTTGCTCGGCTTCCCCAGCGGGCCTGCGCAATGGGGCGTGCGTCTCTACATCGACGGTGCGCTGTTGTGGTCAGCGCAAGGTAACAGCCTGCAAGTCAGTCAGCATGTGGGCGCACGAAAGGCCTGCGAGGCGGGGCCGTGCCTTGTCGAATTGCAATGGTCCGCCGCGCCGACTGTCACGCTCCATTCGGCCTATCTCGAAATCGACGGACTACCCAACACGGTCAGCGTGTGACGCTGCGAAAGGATGTAATGCATGTGGTATTCGGCTGGAACAGTCACCGTCACCAACGGTCAGAAGCTGGTCACCGGCGCAGGGACCGACTTCGTCGCCAACGTGCTGGCGGGACAGGGCTTCGTCGGCCCGGACAATCGCACCTATGAAATCGAGCAGGTCGTCTCCGCAACGCAGTTGATGCTGCGCACCGTGTTTTACGGCGGGTCCGGTGCGGGCCAGATCTATTCGATCATCCCGACACAATCGTTGATGAAGGATCTGGCGGACTCTGCATCCCAGTTGATCAGTTCGTTTGCCGGGGTCCGCGACGGCATCGGCGCGGGCCTCATGGGCGATGGGACGGCGGCCGCGCCGGGCCTCCGCTTCGCGACGGATCAGGACACCGGCATCCGCCGCTATGACAATAATGCGATCTCGCTGGTCACCAGCGGTGCGGATCGGCTGATCGCCAACAATGCGGGGATCGGCATCGGGTCCGTCAATGATGGAAAATCTGCGCTGCTGGTGCAAGGGACAGACCAGTCCACAGCCGCGCTCACCGATGGTGGCGCGCATGGGGCCAGTTTGTTTCTGCGCGCTGTGGGGAGCGGCGTCGGTTCAGGCGGCGCGGTGCTGTTCGGGACGACGTTCGGCAATGTGACCCCGTTCGCGGCGGTCAAGGCCTTCGTCCGTCAGGGCGACAATAATACGGCTGGCGACCTGATATTCGCGCTTAGGGCCGTGACGACGGACGGCAACCTCACCGAACGGGCGCGGCTGACAAAGGAGGGTTATTTCGCCGTTGGCGGTTCGGCCTCGCACCAGTTGACCGTTACCGGCGCCGGTCAGGCGGCCAATGCGCTCGCGGACGGGGGAGCCAAGGGCGCTGTCCTCTATATTCGGGACACTGGCGGCTCGCCCGGATCGGGCGGGGCAATCGCTTTCGGCGCGAATGAAGATCGGCCTTTCGCCGCAATCAAGGGGTCGCTCACGAACGGGACGGGCAACAGCCTGGGCGATCTCATGCTTTCAACGCGCGGTTCGGTTGGCTCAACTCAACTTGATCCGCGTTGGCTCTGGTCGTTCGACGGTCATTATCGACCCTATCTCGATAACGTGTCCGACATCGGCGCGGGATCGCTACGTGTGCGCGTCGTCTATGCGGCCACCGGCGCTATCAACACGTCGGATGCGCGCACCAAGCAGCAGATCGATGCGGTCCCGGATGACTGGCTGGATGCATGGGGCGATGTTCGTCATGTCCGCTTCAAGTTCAATGCGGCGGTAGAGGAAAAAGGCGCGGCTGCCCGCTGGCACGTCGGCTATGTCGCGCAGGAAATTCGCGACGCCTTTGCCGCGCGCGCCCTGGACGCCACGGCCATCGGACTGCTGTGCCACGACAGTTGGGATGCGCGCACCGAGCCTGAATATGTGACCGAAACGCGCATCAAGCGCACCCCTCGCGCTACCGTCAGCGCGGGCGGGCTGCTCGACGCGAATGGCCATCCGCTCGTCACCTGGACCTATGACGAAGAGCCCGAAGAGGTGCAGGTCGCCACCGGCGAGATGATCGTCACCCGCGAGGCGGGCGACCTGTGGAGCATCCGGCCCGACGAATGTGCGGCGATGGAGGCGGCCTGGCAGCGGCGGGAGATCGCGCGGCAGGATGCGCGGATCGCAGCGCTGGAAGCGGCGGCCTGACCGGATCTGTTCAATCGGGAGCAATGACAATGTCGGCGCATACTCAACAAGGAGGCCAGGCGGCTATGACGTTCGAAGCGCTGGCCGCGAAATATGGCTGGATATGGATCGGCATGTCCATCGGGCTGCTCGCCAAATATGCACTGCTGATCAAGCGCGGGGTCAGGATCAAGGCGACGCTCATCCTCGCCGACGTGCTGCTCCTGCCAATGGTCGCGCTGATCGCCTTCTGGCTGGCCAAGCAGGCGGGCGCACAGGCTGAGGCGGCGGCGATGCTTACGGCGCTGGCCACCGTTGGTGCCGATCGCATCGTCAAACTCTACACGGATCGGTTCATTCGCCAGGTGGAAGCGATGACGCTGCGCGACCTGACCCGTGAGGTGACGGAAAGCACCGGCGACTTGCGCAACGCGGTGCAGAAGGATGTCAGCGCGCGGCGGCTGGCCGGACTGGACGAATAGGCGGCGGCACGATTGCCGGACCAACGGGGCGCTTTCGAGCGCCCTTTTTCATGGGAGTGAGACTATGGACCACGCTGATCTCCAGCGGCGGCTGACGACGCTTGGCCACAACACCGGCAAGCCCGGATGGGGCCCGCTCATGCGGGCGGCGGTACTGGACGAACTGACCAAGGGACCAGACCATGCGCTGACCCAGTTCGACGTCGATCAGGCGGCGGCGATGCTCAGCGTCGAAGGCGCGAAGGTTTGGGCAGTTTATGAGGTCGAGTCCTCGGGCAACGCATTCATTGCCGGGCGGCCGACGATCCTGTTCGAGCCGCACCGGTTCAGCCGTGCGACCGGGCACCGGTACGACAAGAGTCATCCGCATATTTCGTCGCGGACGTGGAACAAGAAGCTCTATCCCGGCAGTCAGTGGGGGCGATGGGATCAATTGTTCGACGCGGTGGCGTTGGACGTCAATGCGGGGTTTGCTTCGGCCAGTTATGGCGGCTTCCAGATCCTGGGCGAAAACTATGCGGTCTGCGATGCGTCCGACCCCTGGTCGTTCGCCTGGCGCCAGGCGCAGACCGAAGGCGACCAGCTGGAAGCGTTCGTGCGGTTCGTGGAGGGCAATGGGCTCAAGCGTGCCCTGCAGCGCGGCGACTGGGCTGCCTTCGCCCGCGGCTACAATGGCACCGCCTATCGCCTCAACAAATATGACGAAAAACTGGCTGCGGCCTATGCGCGGAGGAAAGCATCATGAACGACGTCACCACCACCCAGATCGCGGCGGGTGTTCGCCAGATCATCCTCATCATCGGCGGCTACGCGATCGGCAAGGGCTGGCTGGAAGCCGACGCCGTCGAGACGATCGCGGCCGTCGCGCTGATCGTGGTCCCACTGGTGTGGGGTCAGATCAAGACCCGCAAGCTGGCGCAAAAGCCATGATCCGCCTCCTGCTCCCCCTGCTGCTGCTGACCGGCTGCGCCACCACCACCACGCCATCGTGCGCGACGGCCGACCGGGCGCGGGCCGCCGCCGCTCTGGCGCTGCAAGTCCTCGATCGCTTCTGCCCCACGCCTTCCACCTTCTAGGAGAATTTCCTATGTCGATTGACAGCATCCACCCGAACACCCCCGGGCTAGATTCAGCGCTCGCATTTCGCGATGCCCGTCTTCCAGGTAACCTTCAGGCGGGTGAGGCATATTCTCCCGAGCTGGCAGACATCGAAAAGGTCACCCGATTCACAGGTGCTGCGGCAGCGGTCTATGCGGTGCCGACCAGCGCGAAAGTGCCGTTCCCCGTCGGCACGATCCTGACTGTCGCCCGCGATGGTACCGGAGAGGTGGCGATCGCGGCTGACGCCGGTGTCACCATAAATCGGCCTGCCGGCACAGCATCGGCCATTGGCGCGCAATACAGCCTCATCAACCTGCGCAAGACCGGCACCGACGCATGGTCGCTGTTCGGCGGGTTGGCATCGGCATGAGGGGTACGCTCATCGCGCTCCGCACAGGCGGGGCTATGGCGCAGGGTGGTGGCGCGCCTGCCGTCATCCGCGTCGTGCCGGTCGATGCGTTCTCCGCCTACGTTATTGCGCCGCATGATGAGTTGGGGGCGGTTGCGTGGGAGCTTGTCTATGGCAACGGCGACGATCCCGTTGACCAGGCCCCCGCCGACAGCATCGGCGCGCCCTTTGGCGGCTGGCGTCTTGCGGGTGTCCGCACGCTCCCTGACGTCATGGCCAACCCCGAAACCGAGGTCACCGAAATAATCTATTCTGGGATTGGGTCGCAAGGCGTCGCCATTAATGTCGCCGTGGGCGCGGGCACGTCCTACGCCGGTGACTATCATGCCGGGAAAAGCAATTCGGTTCAGACAGGATCCGACCCGACAAGCGCCGCTATGCTCGCGCTGTTTGAAATGGTCGAGAATTACACGATCAACTGGCCCGATGACGGTGAAGGTCCGCGCATCGGCAGTGTGACCAGTTCTTTAGTGATCGATGGCACCGGGTCACTCACGAATAGCAATCACTTCATTGGCGCTTTCGATACGCTCACCGCCGCCCTCTCGTTGCTCATGGTGGAGAGCGACTTCACGCGCGCGTCGGTTGACCAAGGGGAAAGCTGGACCGACATCAGCGCGGACGGCAGCTACGCGCCGGTCGCCACTAAGGCGACGCCTGGGACGAATGAAATCTGGTTTCGCAGGCCACTTACCGGGACGATCATCAAGGCGATCGACAATGCGCAAACCGCGTCCAACTTCAAAGAGAAGTATTGGGATCGCAACAGCGATCGCGTGAAACTGCGCAACCGCTTCGATACCCCTGACGGCGGCGATTTCGGGGATGAAACCTGCGTCGTCACCTACAGCTTGGCCGCGTCTGCGCCTGATCCGGTGCCAACCTGGTCGCCGTTTACCGACAGCTTTGACGCCAGCAATCCAGGCGAAGCCGGGACACCGCTAGGGTGGGATCGGGTAAGTGCGCCAGCGCCGAACTCGACTATTGCGGGCGGGAACTGGACCGTGGTCGGCAACGGCTCGATCCAGCGGTTCGTGCGCGATGCGCCGCTGCCGCCGGGCACTTATCATCTTGAAGTCGATTACAGCACCGCTGGCGCATATAATGCAGGCGGCGTGAAGATCGCAATTTCGCCCGACGGATCTGGCACCGGCGCGATCGTCCCGACCAGTTCGTTCAACTCTCCAGACCTGACCACAAAAACCATCGATTTTGTGGTCCCGACGGGCCAGTTGGCTTATGTGTGCTTTGAGGCATCTCTAACAGTAGACCGCGCCTGGACCGCACGCGAATTGCGCATGACGGGGACGCCGGACTAATCGGATCAGACGCCTGATGCCCGTCGCGAGACGGCCTCGCCCGCCCTCTTTGTTTCCGCTATGTTCTCATGCATGCGATTCGAGCGGGAGCATCTGATATTCAAGGCGCTGTGCGTGCTGGACGAGGCCGTCGACCAGGCGCGCGCCGCGCCCTTGCAGCCGCCATCGGCGGGCGTGCGCTTCGCTCTTGCCTATTTGTGGGCAGTCGCCCCGTCCGGCGATCGTGCACCATATGATAAATTCTGGCTTGCGATACAGGGCGGCCGGAGCGGACAGAAAACGCCGTATCTGACCGATGTCGTGCGCGGTCAGACAGCGCAGTCTGCCTTCTATCCCATCGCGCGGGCGGCGGGATTGGAGCCGACCGTCGCCTTGTCCGAAGCGATGCGGAAGGCGCGCGGCGTTCGGCGCGGCCCGCCTGTGTCACCATCTGCGCAACGTCCGCGTTGACAGACGGTTATGCGCGACGCAATTTCCGGCCATGTGCAACCGGGCAGAACGTGGCGACACGCATAAGGTGCTGAACCTGTTCAAGGCGCGGATCGGCGCGCGGTTCAACGAAGGACCGTTGGAGGTCCACCCAAAGCAGCCGGGCAGCGTCATACGGCTGGACGACTGGCAGATGGTGCTGGAGCAGATGACGTGGGGCTTTCCCGTCGTGCTGCGCGGCAAGGACAGGCAGCCGCTAAAGCCCAAGCCGGTCAATAATGCGCGGTTCGACAAGCTGGGAGGCTTTTGGAAGCGCTGGGCCGCACAACCGGCAAGCCGCTGCCTCATCCCCACCGCCCGCTATGCGGAGGCGGTCGGTGAAAAGGGGCGGATGACAGAGACATGGCTGTCGGTGAAGGATCAGCCCATCTTTGCTTGGGCCGGGCTGTGGGACGACAGCGATGCATGGGGCACGGTCTATACCGGGGTGATGACCGACAATGCGCCAGAGCTGGCGCATATTCATGATCGGTCGCCCGTCATTCTCGATCCGGTCGACTGGGAGACGTGGCTGACTGCACCGCTGGACGAGCTATATCAGTTCGATCGGCCCTATCCGGCTGATCGGCTGGACGTAGAATGTACCGACACGCCATGGTTCAAGCGCCCCTCCGAGCGCGTGCCGGATCGCCTAATCTAGCTCCGCTCCGTTAACAGGGTTACTGCGACGTCCCACCGCCAGCGCCGTCGGTATCGAAATCTTCCGGGTTGCCGCCACCCCCCGCCCCGGCTCCGCTTCCCTCCACTTCACCAGTACCATCTTTCGCACGCTTGCCACGATTGTCTGTCTCAGCGGGACGCGGCGTTATGATCTTCGTCGTTCGGCTAGGCGTGCTATGGGGATCGGTTGTCTTGGCGGTCATGAGGTTCTCCTTAGTTAAGGCAATCTGCACCTTGGAATGATCCCTTGTAGCCCAGGCTTAACAACCCGCCTGACGCTCTGGGTTCATCACCTCGGCGACCGCGTAGTAGCTATCGGTCAGTTCCATCGCGCGGCCGTCCGCAAACACAACAAGCGTACCCTCGTCGGACGGTTGAAAATAATCGATCTGATCCATGTTGATCGTGACAGGATTGCCGTCGAGTAGATTGAATTCGGCGATCATGATCGTTCTCCTCTGCGGTGAAACTCTAACCAAGCGTGATCGATCCTCATTGTCGGCTTAGCGGCCGAACGCGGTCCGGAACGCATCCGGTCCAAACGGCTAATCTCTTACCAGCAACGCTTTTCCGACGAACCGTCCCATTCGCCGCACCATCCCTCCAACTCGTCAAAAACTGGCAGAAATGCTTAAGATCAGCGCGCAGATCATCGCGACCGGCACCCCGTCGGATTGGAGATGAAGCGTGATCAAGAATGAAGAGCAACGCCGCGCCCTCTATGATCAGGGCCTTAATGACGTGCAGATCAGCCAAGCACTCGATCTGGATACAACAACGATTCGCTGTTGGCGGAAGAAGCGAAATCTCCCGGCTAATCAGCCGTGTGATCGTTCGAGAACGCCCATGCGCAGGCTCCTGCACAATCTCGGTTGGGGATCGCGTAGCATCGCCAAATATCAGAGTGTCAGCGTAAGAACGGTGAAGGACTGGCGCAGGACTGCTGAACCGCCTCAAACAGCCACAGCGAGTTTCACCACGCAGCGCAGAGGAGCGGACCAACTGCGCGACCTTCAACGAAGGGTTATCCGTGCTGTCGGTTGTCAGCTACCCTATGACATTGCCGCGGATGCTGCAGCCGCCCTCATGCTTGCCGTCATTGAAGGCGAAGTCCCACTGGATCAGATCGAGCAACGCGCGCGATCCTTCGGCAATCGCGCTCTCAAAGAATATGCCGACGCATATGGCCCCCGCTCGTTGGATGAGGAAATCCCAGGCACCGATGGTTTATCCGGCGTGGCTCTGTTGGTTGACGATTCATCATCGGCATGGCTGGAGGAGATGGGGGCCACCGTGCATTAAACTAGCGAAATTGCCAAGATAGCTAAGGAACCAGATTGGGAAAGAATTGTTCAGCTCCGTAGGCCGGGCTCCCCTTGCTCAGGCAAGATCCGGCCGACGACCCATCCTAGCCCCGCCCGTCTCCGACTGGCGGGGCTTTTCTTCAACGGCTTTCATTTCATTGAGTATGTTCGCGGCCACCAGGGCAAGGCATTTCAGCTTTAATTGAGTTCCTTGGGATCGCTTGGCCTGCCTAGCAACAACTGCTGCACGCGTTCAGCGATAGCCAACCAGGTCATAAGACCTTCATCGTCACCGGCCTCGGTCAGCGCCTGGACACGCTCCACAAGGAACTCGCCGACATCATCGCCCTCGGCCTCCATCACCTTCGCGGCCACGGCCCATAGCTCCCAATCGGTCAGCGCTGCCATTAGGTTTCGGCGCGCTTTATAATGACACCGTCATGCAAACGTATCTCGCTTCCGTCGAGGGTCGCAAAGCCACGCTTGACGGCGGCCTTCTCGGCTTCACGCCTCGTTTGATAAAGACGGCTCTTGGTCGTTTCCGTCCAGTAGCGCCATCCCGTTATCATTCACTCAGCCAATCCGCCTCGGCGTCGTCCAATGCCTCAAAGCTGTCGCCTTCGGCACCAGCCTCCTGCAATTTCTTGCGGAGGTCGTCGGGCGTCATTGATACTCGGAATTTCGGGTCAGCCTTCGCCGACTTCGCCAGTGTGCCGATCCAATCGTCGCGCTTCGTTTGCGCCACCAACCATGTCCCGAAGGTGTCGCCCTGTTCGTTTTCCTGCATAAGAGCCCCTGTATGCATCGTTCTCCACCGTCTTCATATGACATACCTGACAATGGCTCGAGTCCCGATTTGGTCCATTGGCCCGGCAAAAAATATTACCATGGTATAATCCATGGTAAATTGCCCGCCGTCGGAAATATTATCGTTATATTTCAAAGTGAACTTGAGATTTTTCAATAGGCTCCTCCGCTACCATTCAAGACCGTTTGTCGTATCCATCCTGCGCGACGAATGTCTGTTCCCCGGAATTTATAGCCAGCTTTTGTTCGCACGGCTCGCTGCGGATACCATGGCATCAGGGTCGGCCTTGGTGGGGCGATTAACCTCCCCCATTCCGGCAAATCATATTCTGCCAAATATATATGAGTGCGCCTGGCGATTGCCGTCTCTGTCGACGGGCGCATTTGCAGAGCATATGCACCGGACGGGCGCGCATATTCTTCGGCAGCCTTCGGCGACCCGAACTGGCCGGAAAGAGGGTGCCGCCCCGATTAGGTATTTCCCGAGGCTGTCGGCGCAGCATTGAAATATCCTACTCCAGGCCATGCCGGTCTAGGATCGGGGAATCCATCCGGCTGCTCAACAGCGCTTTTCCGGGGGTTTCCTTGGCCGGGCCATTGGGCACGCTAACGCGATGAGCATTCCGACACAGGCTGCGGGACGGAGAACGGCGCTGCTGCTGCCCGCGGCCCCCGGCGATAGATTCAGATGGAATTCAGGCTATGACTGTAAACGATGTGCTGGACGAGGCGAGGCAAGCGCTTGTTACCATCGATGCCGGACGGCCTCTGATCGAGGCAGCCAGCAAATTGTCGGCCGGAACCGACATTGTCGTCGCAGTGGGACCAAATGGGACCATGTTGGGGGTCGTCACGAAGACGGACATAGTCAGACAGATGAGCGTTTGTGAAGGGGCAAGCTGCCGCCGCGCCATCTCTTCCGTGATGTCGAGAGACATTTTGACATGCACAGCATCCGACGATCTGCGCGATTTGGCCGATCGCATGAAGCGCGACCGACGCAAGAATGTGCCGGTTGTCGATCCGTATAATCAGCCCATCGGCATGGTGACCAACCGCTCCATCCTCCGCGTCCTCTTGCGGGATGTCGACTATGAGGAGGCGCAGCTTGTCGATTACGTCAAAGGCGTGGGCTACCGATGATGCGGACGACCGATTTCCCCGATCATCGACAGGAACCAGCCATGCCCGTTACCCGTGACCACGACAGCGTCGCTGACCTTCGCTTTCGTGCGCTTTCCCGATGGGACAATGAAGGCGGGGCGATCGCGACCACGCCACAGGTCGATGTCCCGCTGCTTACGCCAGCGGAACTGGTTCAGATGCGCATTCGCGTGATCGCCGTCGAGAATGTCCTGATCGCGGTCCTAGCCGAAGGAAGCGATCGCCAGCGACAGGTGGCGCGCGATATGGCCACCTATATCGCGCCAAGGCCGGGCGCCAGCCATCATTCACTGACGATCGAGGCGGGCAAGCATATTACTGCACTGGTCGATCGTGCCGTCCATTTTCAATCGATTGATGCTTAGTGATGGCGCTCGGTGTCCCGTGCATCATTGAGAGGGGATCGAAGCTGGATGGGCGGCTGCCTGCAGGCGTTCACGATGGCGCGGCGGGTCTCACCAACGCGCGGTCCAGCCAGCCACCGGACGCTTACTGGGCCAGTGCCAAAGCGCCGCACATCAGTGTCGTTCTGAAAGATGCCAAGATATGAGCATGTATGATATTTCCGAGCAGGATCTCGCCATCCTGATCCCGCGATTCTACGATCGCGTACGCGCCGATGCAGAACTCGGCCCGATTTTCGCAGGCGCGATCGACGATTGGCCACAGCATCTGGCCAAACTTGTCGACTTCTGGTCGTCCGTCATGCTCGGCAGCGGTCGTTACAAGGGGCAGCCCGTGCCGGCCCATTTGCGCCACGCAGATGTGCTGACGCCGGCCATGTTCGAACGCTGGTTGGCGCTATGGCATGATGTCACTGCGCAAACGCTTCCCGTCGCCGAGGCACACGCCCTGCAGACGAAGGCCGCGCGCATTGCGCAGAGCCTGCTGCTCGCCATTCAATATCGTCCGACCGGCAACGCACCCGGCCCCGCCGATCGTCGTTCCGCCTGATCGGGGCGATTATGGAGAAATCATCATGCCGACGCCCCTTTCCCCCCAGACCATAGCGCTCCCAGAAGGGTTGGAGAGCTACAAGCGCACGCCCGCCTTCAACAAAGACACCGTGCCCGGTGGGCTGCGCACCGATCATGCGACCAAGGTCGGCACCTGGGGACTGATCAGGATCGAAAGCGGGCGTCTTTTGTATCGGGTCACGGATTCCCGACGTGATCCCTTGGAGATCATACTGACGCCGGACGGTCCGCCCGGCATTGTGGAGCCGACAATTCTCCACAATGTCCTGCCGATGGGGCCTGTATCCTTCTATGTCGAGTTTCTGCGGGAGGCACCCAAGTAGGGCGACGGGATCGCTTATGTCCCTTCGGCAAAATCGATGACGACGCGTGAAGGGACCTGGCCATGTTCGAGGCGGTCGAACACGTCGTTGATCGCCGACAGCGGTTGCAGTTCGATATCGGCCTTGACCTTGCCCTGCGCCGCAAAATCGAGCGCTTCGGCCATATCCTTGCGCGTGCCAACAAATGAACCGCGTACGGTGATGCAATTGGCGACCACGTCGAACAGCGGAAGCGGGAAGTCGCCAGGCGGCAGGCCGACCAGCACGCAGGTACCATGCCGTCGCGTCATCGCGACCCCCTGGTTGAACGCGGCGAGGGACGGCGCGGTGATCAGGACACCGTGGGCACCGCCGCCTGTCGCCTCTTTCAGGTCGAGGATGGGATCGCCGTTGCGCGCGTTGATCAGCACTTCGGCACCGAGCGCCCGGGCGTGCGCCAATTTGCCGTCATCGACATCGATCGCGCAGACCCGCAATCCCATCGCCTTGGCATATTGCACGGCCAGATGCCCTAATCCGCCGACGCCTGATATGGCCACCCATTCTCCAGGGCGCGCGCCGGTTTCCTTCAATCCCTTGTACGTAGTGATGCCGGCGCAGATGATCGGTGCTGCCTCGACCGCCGACAGGCCATCGGGAATGATCGCGACATAGTTCGGATCGGCGAGGATATATTCGGCGAACCCGCCATTTTGGGTGTAGCCGCTAAACTGCATGTCGGGACACACGGTCTCCCAGGCCGACAGGCAATATTCGCAATGCCCGCAGGCAGAATACATCCAGGGTACGCCGACCCGATCGCCTTGCTTGACGATCGTAACGCCCGCACCGACCTCGACAATGATGCCGATGCCTTCATGCCCTGGAATGAAAGGCGGGGTCGGCTTTACCGGCCAGTCGCCCCGCGCCGCGTGAAGATCGGTATGACATACGCCGCATGCTTCTGTCTTAACCAGAATCTGGCCTGGTCCGACCGTTGGAATTTCCCATTCACGAAGCGTCAAAGGCTTGCCGAACATGTCCACGACAGCGGCCTTCATCATATGCGACATAGAAAATTCCTTCGTGAAAACGGGTCGATGTCTTTGGACGCCAAACCTCAGCCTACCGGCCGCAGTTCGCTATCGTGCAGAGGATAGGGCGCGATCGGGCGATCAGCAGGCGGGCGTCCGCCAAGCGTGCTGGCAAAGCCATGATTGACGTCACGATGATGGGCTTCATCGTCGCGGACAACCAGCACGACATCGCGCAAGGTGGCGTCGGCGGGCAGCTGCCAATAATGGCGTGCGATGGCCGGAGCGGCCACGTTGGGCGAGCGTCCTTCATCGATCTCCTGCAAATAGAGGGTGTAGCTGGTCACCGCCTCCTCTTCGAAATATCCGACGACGCGGTGCGCGGTTCGTCGTGAGAGAAGGTATAGAACCGAAAATCCGACCAGAAATACGCCCTGCACACCCAATATGACCATGCGTTCGAACCAGGTTGGTTTTGCGATCTCGATGAAGGTCATCAGATGCATGCGCTCATTTTCCGCCTCTTCCATGAGCGTGCGGATCCAGCCCTCATCATCGCGCATCCGGCGCAGGCAGCTGAGATGGGTGAACATCGCGCCGACCATGCCCGGCACTGCGGCGACCGTTTCCAGCACGATCGCGCGATGGCCATAGCGTTTGGCAAAGAAAGTATCAGCGCTAAAGCGCAGCAATTTGGTAAAGCCAAGCGCAAATCGATCCGAAAAGCCGCTCGGCTCGTGGTGGACGATGGGTTCGGCGGCCCGCTCATTGGCGAGGGCGAGATGATCCGGGACGAGAATGGTGTTGGTCATATGCTCTGCTCCACCAAGGTCGCGCTGTTGCGCGGTTGAAGATCTGTCTGAAGCATGATCAGCGTCGGATCACCGGGACAGGGCATGGCGATCCAGCCCATGTCTCGCTCCAGTTCGATGGCCTGGTGATTGTCTCTGCTCTCGATGGATTGCAGGGTGCGGATCCCCTTGGACGCAGCAAATCGGGCGACATGATCGAGCAGCAGCCAGCTAATCCCCCTGCCCTTGAACGCGGCGCGTATGGCAATGGCGACCTCGGCCGTTTCCATCGCCTTGTCCGCCGCCATCATGGCCGAGGCAAGGATGCGTCCCGTCTCGGGTTCGATCGCCAGGAAATTTTCACTGGAGACATGATCCACCGACACCATCGTCAATAGCTGGCTGTGGCCGACTTTCTGGATGGATGAGAGAAAGCGAAAGCGTAGATCCTCTTTGTCCACATCCTCGAAGAAGGCAGCAAGTGCCGGTTCGTCGGACGGCGCGGTGGCGCGGACGTGAAAGGCAAAGCCGCTCCGCGAGACCATGTCGATGTTCCAGCAATCTGCGGAATGGCTGTCGGTGTGATTGGCAGATGTGCCGAGCTCTGGGCTGGCGACGGGTTCGGTCAAGGGGAAGTCCTTATCGTGACGCGGTTTGATCGCGCAAAATGATGTGAAGGACCGTTTAGCCGAACGGCATCGGCCTCATCAGGGTCGGGAAACACGTAGAGGCGGCGCGCATCGGGGATGACGCATTCGCCAGATGCGTCCGCTGCCATTTCGCTACGGCAAACCACAATAGGAAAGCGCCGCGATCACGCCCACCAACTAAATTTTATCGAGGGATAATTATGATGCGCGCTGCGTTCATGCTGCATTGGAAATCGATGTCGGCTGTCAATCTGAGGCTATTGGCAGGAACCGGAGGATTATTGCTGGTCATCGCAGCACAGGCAGCCTTGGCTTATGGCAGCTAAAAACGGCCCGACCGGCCATTGACCGATGACAGCGTAGGAGAGGTAAGCGGTGCCCGAATACAGAACGGAGCACGCGACTGCTCCCCTCGCATGACGAATGGCCCGTCCCGCACAGCGCCGGAGAGTGCGGAGGTTACTGCCCGCAGAAATGCGGTGATGGCCGAAGAACTGGGCCTGCTCATCGACGGTGTGACAAATTACGCCATCTACATGTTGGATCAGGAAGGGCGCGTCACGATCTGGAACCGGGGTGCGGAGCGCATCAAGGGATGGACCGAGCCGGAGATTGTCGGCCGTAGCGCTGCTTTATTCTATCCGCCGGACGACGTGAAAAGCGGCAAGCCGCAGCAGGACCTAGATCGCGCCAGCGTGCTCGGCCGGATCGAAGAAGAATGCTGGCGAATCCGCAAGGATGGTTCCGAGTTTCTGGCCAGTGTCACCATCACAGCCTTGCGGGACGATACAGGATTGCTCCGCGGGTTCGGCAAGGTCGTGCGCGACATCACCGACCAGAAGGCTGCCGAAGCGGCGGTGACACGACGCGAATATCATTTGCGATCGATCCTGGCGTCCGTGCCCGACGCGATGATCGTGATGAACGAACAGGGTGTTATTTCGTCGTTCAGCGCGGCAGCCGAGATTTTGTTCGGATATCGGCAAGCCGATGTGGTCGGCCGCAATGTTGCGATGCTGACGCCGGTGGAAGATCGCGGCACCCACGACGGCTATCTGCAAACCTACCGGCAAACCGGGGTGCGCCGCATCATCGGCAGCATGCGAACCGCCACCGCCTTGCGGCAGAATGGCGAAATCTTTCCGATCGAGCTTGCCGTGGGCGAAACCGAAGTCGCAGGCGAGCGGATCTTCACAGGCTTCATCCGCGACCTTACCCAGCGGCAAGCGACCGAGCGGCGCCTACAGGAACTGCAATCCGAACTTGTTCATGTGTCGCGCGTCAGTGCAATGGGTACCATGGCCTCCACATTGGCGCATGAAATCAATCAGCCGCTGACGGCCATTACCAATTATCTCGAAACCGGCATCGCCATGATCGGCGAAAGCGGCACGCCAGCGCTGGATGCCATAGCCGAGACGATGGAACTGGCGGCGCAGCAATCCTTGCGCGCCGGGACCATCGTTCGCCGCCTCCGCGCGTTCGTGGATGGCGCAGATACCGGCTTTCGCATCGAACGGCTCGATCTGCTGGTCGAAGAGGCAACCAGCCTTGGCCTTTTGGGCGCGCATGAAGCGGGCATCGATGTGACCATGACGATCGCAGCCGGGCTTGACCGGGTGATGGTCGATCGGGTGCAGATACAACAGGTTCTGGTCAATCTCATCCGCAACGCGATCCAGTCCATGGCCACTGTCGTCGCGAAATCCCTTACCATCGCTACCGCGGCGGATCGCGAAGGATGGGTGAGAGTGACGGTCGCGGACACGGGCATCGGTATTGCCCCGCATATCCGCGAGCATCTGTTCGAGGCATTTTCGACGACGAAGGAAGACGGCATGGGACTGGGCCTGTCCATTTGCCGCACCATCGTCGAGGCACATGGCGGACGGATATGGGCCGAAGCAGCCGACGGGGGTGGAACAGCCTTCCATTTCTGTGTCCCTCTTGCCGAGGAATCCGACGATGACTGAGACTATGCGCACGATCCATGTGGTCGACGATGACGAGGCTATCCGCCATTCTGTAGGCTTCCTGCTGCGTAAAGCGGGCTTTCATGTCGAAACCTATGTTTCGGGAACGGCGTTTCTGAAAGCGGTGGATCGCGAAACGCGCGGGTGCGTGCTCCTCGACGTGCGCATGCCCGAAATTGACGGCCTGGAAGTTCAGGCGCGGTTGGCCAAGCTGGGCATCGGCATGCCGGTCATCATCCTGACCGGTCATGGCGATGTCACCTTGGCGGTCCGCGCGGTCAAAGCCGGTGCGATCGAATTTCTGGAAAAGCCCTTTGAGCGATCGGCCCTGTTGAAAGCGATCGAAGAGGCGTTGGACCATGCCAACCGTGGAGAGCGAAGCCATCTGGCCGCCGCAGACGCCCTCGTCCGATTGAGCGCGCTCACGCCGCGCGAACGAGATGTCCTAGACGGCATGGTGCTTGGCCGCCCGAACAAGCTGATCGCCTATGACCTCCACATCTCGACGCGAACGGTGGAGGTTCACCGCGCCAAGCTGATGGAAAAGCTGGGATCCCGCAGCCTGTCGGATGTTCTGAGAATTGCCTTCATCGGCGGACTGGGTGAAGCCGTGCGGGCCAATTGACCGCGCTCAAACATAAGACTTGATCCTCCCACCATGTCATTCCGACACCGGCTCTGGGGGGCTCCACTCCGCCAAGATCCACCTACGTGCTTTCCGAGGCCAGATTTTGCTGCAGAGCCTGTCTAGGACACATCATCGGCTACACGCAAAGCAGCATGTGCCGGACGATATGTGCCGCCGTTCGGCCGTTTTGAGGAAACCGATGATGGACGTGATTGCCTATGAAATCCGCTATTTTGAACAGCGCATCCGACATAGTGTGGACATGGCAGCTGCTTGCACGAGCCTGTGCGGACGGCAGGCACATCTGACGTTAGCCGATTTATACGGCCAGAAGGTCGAAGAGCTTCAAGGCGTTTTTCATGCCGGATCGTTGAACCGCAACGATGCGCTATCTGATGCCTTTGCTCCAACGCAGCCGGGCGTTCGGGTCGACGGGGATTTGCCTGCGACCACAGCACCCATTGCCGCATTCCTGCGTAAAAGCGGAACGCTGTCCGTGGTGATGGCATAATCAACGGTGATTGCCCGGACTGGATTCGTCTTTTGGCCCAGGCGTAGGTGACAAACACCCGACGGGGTAGGACAGGGACTTGCCCGTCAATTCATCAACGACAGCATCTCGTCGATAGAGATGAACGCGAAAGCGACCGAACTATCCGCCACGCCATAGGGCATGAAGATCATTTTGCCGATGCGCGTCGCGCCACAGGTATAGACGACGTTGGGCACATAGCCTTCGCGTTCATTCGCGCCGGCAGCCAGAATAGGTTCGATCGAACGGCGCAACACCTTGGACGGATCATGCTTATCCAGCAGGACCGCACCGATGGAATATTCGCGCATCGCCCCTACGCCATGGGTCAGCAATAGCCAGCCTTCGTCAAGTTCGATGGGCGCGCCGCAGTTGCCGATCTGGACGAGTTCCCAAAGATAGCGCGGCATCAGGATTTTCTGCCCTTCGCCCCAGTCGGTCAGGCTTTCGGATTGAATCAGGTAGAGATTTTCGCCATCCTGTCGCCCGATCATCATGTATCGGCCGTTCACCTTGCGGGGGAAAAGCGCCATTCCCTTGTTGCGCGCTGCGCTGCCCGACATCGGGCATAGCTCGAAGCTGCGGAAATCGCGGGTCCGCATCAGCTCCGACTGTATCTGGCGGCCACTATAGGCGGTGTAGGTGCCCAACCATTCGACCGAACCGTCGTCATGGGTGAACTGGACGAGCCGAAGGTCTTCCAGACCATTGGCCTGCGCCGCCGTGATCGGAAATATAACTGTGCCTGACAGGGTGCTGTCTGGATGGCGAAAGATCGTTACCGGCCCGGACTGCTCGCGCTCTTCCTCGCCCTTGGCATCTGCCGCCGTTGCAAAGGGTGGCTCGGATGCCAGTGCCATTTCCCCGCTCTCGGTGATGATCCCCTCTCGAAAGGCGATCGAACTGATATGACCTTCACCAACCGCTCTCAACGAGATGATGATGCGTTGACAGTCTGCCGCCATGCCACTTTGGTCGGGATGCGGTACGACGCTGGGGTTCATCAGGGCGGCGGCGGCATAGCTATATTCATGACAAAAATAGGCGCCTATCAATTGGCACCGCGCGTCGCTTATGCCCCGATCGTCCAATTTAAGTAGCTTGGAGACTTCCGCAAAGCGGGTCATGAATACCCGCCTGGTCTGCCAATGGCGGGCTTCGAAGCCGATGAGGACGTGCGTAAGCTGCGCAATGACCTCGGCCTCGGTCAGTGCCAATACGGCATCGACGATCCTGTGGGTACGGCTGGGCGCCCCCCCTTGCGTCTGCCAGCCAAGATGAAATGGCCTTACGACAACTCGGGTTGCATCGGCCGTTAAACGCAGCGGCAGCGCGGCAATTTTCTGCAAATCAATATCCTGTGCGGCGGACAGATCAGGCGGGAGCCGTCGATGCTTCCGTCGCTTTTCGTTGTGCCATGTTTGAGACGCTGTGGGAAAGCCTGATCATGGCACAGGATGCCAGTTGCAATGCAATCAATGATTCCGCGCCCTGGTTTCGGTTGGGACCAAACGGCGTCAAGCCGTCGTAGCAGCCGCCCCCTTCGGGCGTAGCAAGCGGCATGTCCAAATCATTTTGCCCAAGAAACCAGCGATAGGCGGACTCGGCCAGTTGGACCCAGCGAATGTCGGGCTCCAACGTCCAGGCCGCTATGGCGGCATCTATGGTTGCCTGTGCCTCCAATGGTTGCTGATCATAGGGCAAGGGCTGTTTTTGAACGCGACCAAAACTCTCCGATCCCACTGCCCTGAAATAGCCTTCGGGGGTTTTCTGGATACCCGCCAACCATTCGAGCGTTATCAAACCCTGGTCGATCAAATCCGCCCGTGCAAGATGCCGACCGGCAACCAGCAAGGCTTCCGGGAGGCGTGCATTGTCATAAGCCAGCACATCTTCGAACCAGGTCCAACCGGGACGTCGAGCCGCATCCAACAAACTGGCAATATGGTCAGCGAATTTTGCCAGGACGGCCGATGCAGCGTCATGGCCAGGCTTTGCGTCCAGGATCGCGCCAGCACCCAGGATGACGAACGCCTGGGCGCGGGGTGAGGTGAGCGATGTCAAAGGGCCTAGCGCTTCATCGAACAATTGCATCGCCCATTCGCGATGCGCGACCGACGCGCTATCGCGAACGGTTATGCCCAAGGCCCATAGGGTGCGACCGCAACTATCTTCCGAACCTTCGTCCTCACACCACCGTCGGTCGAAACCCATAAAATTGCGGAAACGCCCCCGATCCGGGTTCCAGGCATGCCGGACGAAACTCGCATAGATCGTCATCCACATGTCGCGCGACGCCCGATCTAGCGTATCGAGCTGGACCATCAGGATCAACGCACGCGCATTGTCATCGATACAATAGCCATGTCTGCGATCAGGGATGGTAAGAATGCCATGCTGGAATATGCCGGTCGGATCACTCATTCGCAGGACCGCTGTCGGATCGGGTTTGCGTATGGCATAGCTGCGGCGCGCAGTTCGACCATCTTCATGGTCGGAAATGGCGGCAATCATCAGATCCCCCACGTTGCGCGCCAATTGGCTCCAGATCATCGTGCGGCCATGGTCGTATGCGCGCGCGGCATAGCCGCCCAGAAGCGCCGTATTTGCCAGCATCTCCATGATATGATCGGACAAAGCCCTGGCATCCTGGAAAGGAACAACGACGCCGCGACCTTCCGAGAGAATTTCCTGCGCCTGGACGTAGGGTGTCGCCAAAACGGGCTTACCCATGCCAATTGCATAGCTGAGGGTGCCCGATACTATCTGAGCCGGATTGACATAAGGCGTGACATAGATGTCGGCAGCCTGGAGATAGTCGAGCAGTTCCTCCTGTTCGACATATCGGTCGATGAAACGCACCTGTTCCCCCACACCCAATTCGTGGGCCAACGCGGCCAGGCCCTCGCGGAGACTTTCGCCCTGTTCGCGGATGAGGTTCGGGTGGGTAGCCCCCAGCACGACATAGAGCGCATCGGGGTGCATTTCGACGATGGCGGGCATGGCCCGGATCATATGATCAATGCCCTTGTCGGGTGCTAGCAGGCCGAAGGTCAGGATGATCCGGTGATTTTCCCATCCAAAGCGCGGCTTTACCACAGAGGGTTCGACATAGGCGCGATCGGGCACACCATGGGGAATGACGGCAATGCGCGCATCCTCCACCCCATATTCATCGAGCAATATCGTTCGCCCCTGCCCTGCCATCACCATGATCTTGCTTGCCCGCTGCAACAGCGCGGTCATGACCCGCCGCTCAGCCAAACTGGCGTCTTTCGAAATGGTGTGGAGCGTCAGGATCAGCGGCAATCGTGTGCGATCCAGGAGGTGGAGGATCATGTCCCCGGCCGGTCCACCGAATATGCCGAACTCATGCTGGAGCCAGATAGCCTGCGCTCCGCTATCCTCGATCCGTCTTGCCGCTTCGGCATAGGCAGCGCGATCATTGCTCGCGATAGGATAAACCGCATCGGGATACAGGATGCCGTCGGCCCCATCGTCCATGGCATAGCTGTCTATCCGCATGACGGGAAAAGCGGTGTGTAGAGCGTCGTGGCAATGGGTAGTGAACGTCGCAATGCCACAGCGGCGGGGCATCGAATTGCCGATGAGGGCGATATGTTGGGGCGCCGGAACGGAGGCGAGCGTGTGCAAGGAGCTGTGCTTCATCTGCTATTATCCTGCTGGCCCGTTTCGCGCCGCGCGCGAGAATAATCGGTCGGTAAGCTTAACGCGCGGGGCATATGTTGGTTGCGGGAGAGCATCGGAGCGCTCATGCCCAGCGGTATAGTCAAGACCGATGGAAGCGGCTGTGCGGGATATGCGTTATCCGGCAGGCAAGGTCCGCCTCACCCGACGCGATGATATAGTGGTCGCCTGCATCCAGGATGCCGGTGGTGAACACGATGTCATGAAGATACATCTGGTGCGCCAAAGATGCCGTCAGAGCAGGCGCCGGTTCGAGCACGGGACATCGGTCCGATCGCACCACCAGGGCCGGATCGTCGCGATCCAGGATCGAGAAATAGGTTCGATACAGGCCTGCGCCTGCGTTGGGGGCGACGCCATGCCAAAGACTGAGCCAACCTTCATGCGTTAAAATCGGAGGGGCGCCACCACCGATACGCGCCGTTGCAGGCCAATCTACATGGGGCCGAATACCAGGGCGATCATGCGGTTTCCAGTGCAGCCCATCCGGCGAGGTCGTAAGGTTGATGGATGGCCCAGCCTGCCATCGGCTGTTGGAAGGATAAGCAAAATACAGGTCGCCCAGCGGCCGGGTCTGCGCCCAGAACCTATCCCCTATCCGTCCTTCGAATAAGAGCATGTCCTTGTTCTGATGATCGAGCACCAGCCCTTCGCAATGCCAGGCAAGCCCATTTTGCGAACTGTAGAGCGTTGTCCCATGGCGTTCGGGACTGACCGTACAGGTGGTCATCCAGTAGCGGCCTTCGATCCGGCTGATGCGCGCGTCTTCGATGCCGTAGCATTGACTGTCGGTCGCCGGCGAGATCGCGTGGTCATAATGATAGGCGATCACGTTCAGACCATCGGGCGACATTTCGATCGGCAGCAACCAAGACAAGGAGGTCAGCGCCATCACGGGCCAATTTTGCCCATTCAGCATGAACTTCCGAGGATCGGAGACATCGACCGCATCGAGAGGCCAAGCATCCAGCACGTATCGCCCGGCTTCCCAGCGTATAGCGCGGACCATGCCATCATGAATCGGCACGGACAGCGCTTCGGCTATGCGAACCATGAGCAGAAGATTGCCATTGGGAAGCCGTGTCATGCCCGGATTAAATGCACCAAGAACATAGCTATCGGCATCAAGCGTGGCCCGAAGCGGTGATCGAGCCAGATCTATGTCATCAGGTACAACGACCAAATGGTCTGGAAAAAATCCCACGATGAGCAACCCTATATAAGAGACAGTATTGGGACTTATCGAGGCCGCGATTGATCAGGAAGAATTTAGAAAGCCAGCATATCGGGACGGGTCAAAGATACCATCATCGTTGGTTTGCTCAAAATTTAGAGCAGGCTTTAGTCTCAATAAATATGATCTACGGGAGGATGGTGACACCGTCGATCCACAATTTCCACGAATGGATCACTGTGCGTTAGCAGAGGTTTCCAGATGTTTGTGGCTTGGGCCTTCCGCTGCGAGGTGATCTGCACTTACCGCGAAATGCGTGAACTCGACATAGGCCTGCACATATTCCCGCCCCTGGGCGAGGGACTGTTCGGCCAATTTACGCTTATTGAGCGCGTCAGTGAAGCGCCGTTGCATTCCTTCGCGCACGGCTGTGGCCGTTGCGTTTGCAAACTGGTCCCCGCTACCATTCGCCAGCGCGCGATCCGCGGCAGCTATCACCGGGTCCACATGTCCTGCTGGCTTCAGTCCTGTGAAGCCTTCCCCCTCCGTGGCACGATGCACGCGCACCACCGTCTCGAAAAAATATCTGTCGGCAACGCGGCGCGCCGTTGTGCTTTCGTTGCGCACGGCAAGTGTCATGTTGAAGGCATCGCGTATTTCCGCCTCGTCATTCCTGCCAACCCACTTGAGAACGGGATCGACTTTTTTGCCGGCAAGCGCGATCTGGGCGTCTTTGACGACAGGCCCGCTCATGCTGTCGCAATGTGCTGATGCGGGGCTTGCCGCGATAGCTGCCATCATGAGCGTGAGAGCAAGGGCGGTCGTGCGAATATTATGGCGGCGCAGCAGCATGGAATACGTCCAGTTCTTGGTAAATCGACGTTCATATTTCTCTGGTTTCGTTCGCAGAAAAACCTTCATCGACCAGCAATGCCCCAAAAATATGGCGCAGGTTACCATCGGAAATTACGTAAATTCGATCTATATCCCATATATTCGGTTAGGTCAGAACCTATTCAAGCTGCGTGACTTTACCACTGTCCACGCCAAGTGCGGCGCTAGGGCACTTGCCTATTATCGGCACCGAGCGTTCGATATCTCTGTCGAGGCCTTTATGTGGCCAGCGCTATCGCCAGCATGGATGCGGCGCTTTGCCGCATCCCGCCGCCCCCCCCGAGGGCAGGGGATGCGCGAGTTAAGCCACGGCCCAAACATCTTCAAGTGAGGTGAAGTCCCCGAGCGTCAGCCAGCCACGACCCGCTGATCGATCACGCCGAACGGCGACGCCCCCTCGCCTGCGCGCATCGCAACGCGGCTGCCAAAGGGGAGGAAGGACGTTTTGGGGGCGCCATGCGCGATGATCTCGATCGCGCGACGTTCGGACATGCAGGTCGATCCGACCGTCTCATGCTCCGCATTGGATACGGTGCCCGATCCGATGATCGTGCCGGCAGGTAGCGAGCGCGAGCGGGCGGCGTGGGCGATCAGTTCGTGGAAGCCATAGGCCATCGCCGCGCCGTTGGGATGGCCGAACCATTCCCCATCGACCTCGACCGTCAGCGGCAGGCAGACGCGGCCGTCGCGCCAGGCATCGCCCAGCACATCGGGCGTCACCGCGAACGGCGCGACGCTGCAGGCGGGCTTGGCCTGCACCCACCCGAAGCCGGTCTTCATCTCGACCGGCGCGATCGCGCGGAGCGACCAGTCGTTGATCAGGACAAGGAACCGGACATGGCCAAGCGCATCGGCCGCCGAACAGCCCATGGGCACGTCATCGGTGATGACGCCGAACTCGCCTTCGAAATCGATGCCGTCCGCTTCGCTGGGGAAGGGCACATCGTCGGTCGGCGCGATGAACTGGTGGCTCATCCCCTGATACATGAGCGGCAGGTCGGTTTCGATCGGTGGCATGTTGAACGCCGTTTCCATCAATTTGGCATGATTGGTGAAAGCCGATCCGTCCAGCCACTGCCAGGCGCGGGGCAAGGGTGCGGCGAAATCGTCAGGGGAAACCGCCTCACCGGACGCCGCCGTCTGCGCGGCCGCATTCAGCGCGTCCTGCGCCGCATCCCAATCGTCCAGCGCAGCCTGCAGCGTGGCATAGCCCGCAACCGGCGCGACCCGCGCGCCATCGTCGCTGACCGCTACCAACGTGCCGTCACGGCCACCGCGCTTCAATGTTGCCAGGCGCATTGCTCACTCCCCCGAAAAAAAAATCGGCGACGGCGGGATCATGGCCCGCCGTCGCATTTATCATGTTGCGATGATCCGCCGCTTAGCCAGCGTGGCCATTCAGCGTGTCGGCGAACCAGTCGGCGATATAGTCGCAGCCATAGCTCATATTGTCGGCACCGACATGCTCGACCCCGCCTTCCCGCTCGGTGAACAGCTTGAGTTCGCGACGCGGCGAATTGATGAGCTGGTCATAGCAATCCTGCGCATAATCGACGCTGATCTGCCGGTCTTTCGCGCCATGGGTGACCAGGAAAGGCACCTTCACGCCATCCATATGGCCGCCGTTCAGGTTCATATCCTTCGCCTTTTCCAGGAAGTCCTCCATGGTTTCGGCACCGAACGCCCACATGACATGCGCCCAATAATGGGGGACTGGATTTTCGCCTTCGCGGTTCAACCGCTTCTGCTGCACCTCGGCCCAATTATGATTGGCACCCCAGCAGGCACCGCTGGCGAAGCGCGGTTCATAGGCGACGGCGCGCGGCGCGAAATGGCCGCCCAGCGAAATGCCGGTCATGCCGATGCGCTTGGGATCGGCGTCGGCCTGGGTTTCCAGCCAGTCGACCGCCTTGCTCGCCCAATTTTCGCTATGCGGATCGACCGGCAGGTGCTGCAACCGTAACGCCTCACCGCTGCCCGGCTGGTCGACGCTCAGGGTCGAAATCCCCCGCCGTGCCAGTGCTTCGGGTAGGTTCGACCAGTAGAGCAGTTCCTTGCAGCTATCGAGGCCATTGCAATAGACGACGACCGGATGCGGCCCTGGCCCCGACGCACGGGTGTAGAGCGCGGGCATAGTGCCTTGCGCCACCGGGATCTCCACCCGCTCGCGGTTGATCTTACCTAGCACCGTCGAGCGATCGAAGATGTCGCGCGCCTTGGCGTAGGTTTCTTCGCGCCCCGGAGCGCCATGGCCCTGCATCCGCTCGGCCACGAACAGATAGAGCGAGGCGCGCTCCATCTTGTCGGACGCAGAAAAAGCGCGCCCGGCGGCGATATCTTCGTCGGCCAAGCCAATCAGCCGCTCGGCCATCGCGACCCATTGGGCCATGAATTGGGGCGTGCCCGCATCCGCGCCGGAGGCCGCCGCGTCACGGATCGGCTGGCACATATCGACGATTTCGCCGATCTTGCCGCCGCTTTCCAGCGCGATCGAAACCGACAGGTTCCAGATATAGTTGGGGAAATATTCAAACAAAGCCATGGCTTATACCTCTACTGGCTGAAACAGGCCCTTGTCGGCCTCTGGATGGGGCATGGTCTGGGGTCCGCCGACGCCAACGCCCCACTGGTCCATCACGGTCGGTCCAGGCACATGGACCTGATCGACATGATGCTCGAAATCCACCTCTTCCAGTTCCGACGTATATTCGACCGCAAAGCCATTGGGCGTCGTGAAATAGCTGAACGTGTTGTTCCCGGCGGTATGACGCCCAGGACCCCACAAAATGTCGGTGCCCTTTTTGCGCAGGCGGCTGATGCCGCGCATCATGTCGTCCACCGTCAGCATGTCATAGGCGACATGGTTGAGGCAGGCCGGTCCGGGCAAAAGCGCGATGCGGTGATGTGCGCTGTTGCAGCGCAGGAAGCACATGAAATCGCCCAGCCAGTCGCTGACCCGCATGCCCAGCACATCGACGAAGAATTGCACCATCGCCTTGTGGTCGGGCGAATGGAGAACGATGTGGCTGATCTTCTGCGGCACGCCATCCCAGCGGTGCATTTCCCGTGCCGTGCCGCGCGCGACGTCGCTCGAAATCTCATACGGCAGGCCATCGGGCGAGAAGAAGCGGAAGCCATAGCCGCCGCCCAGCGTGGTCAGGTCTCGCGGCGCGAAGATGATCTGGCATCCCGCCTCCGTAACCTTCTGATGCAGGGCATCGACATCGGCGCGGCTGTCGGCCGCCAGAGCGATGACATCGACGCGCTTGTCCTCGGCGGCACGCAGGCGAACGACATGATGTTCGTCATTCCCCTCGGCCGCGAAGTGCAACATGCCATCCTGCATGCCGACATCCTTCAGCCCCCAGACATCGCGGTAGAAGCTCTGTTCGGCTTCCAGATCGGTGACGGCATAGCCGACAAAACGAATTTCAGTGACGCGGCTCATAATGATCCTGCTCCAAATATTGTGGGTCGGTTCGTCCACCGACGACCTCGTGCCAAGCCTATAGGGTGGAATTCCACGATTGATAAAAGGATTGTTTTGATGCACTTCAATTCATATTGTGAATGGAGAGGCATGTGCGCTTCAAAGGTCTGGACCTTAATCTGCTGGTGGCGTTCGACGCGCTGATGATCGATCGCAGCGTATCGCGCGCGGCGGAGCGGGTGAATTTGAGCCAGCCTGCCATGAGCAATGCGCTTTCCCGCCTACGCGCCTATTTCGGCGACGACCTGCTGATCGCGCATAACAAGCGCATGTATCCGACGCCGTTCGCCGAAACCCTGGTCCCGCAGGTGCAGGCAGCGTTAGCGACGATGGAAAGCGTGGTGGCGACATCGCGCCATTTCGATCCGGCAACGTCCAGCCGCACGTTCCGCGTCATGACGTCGGACTATATCGCCACCGCCGTCCTCTTCCCGATGATCACCCGTCTCGCCTCGACCGCGCCGGGCGTGCGGATCGAACTGCTGTTGCCCAGCCAGAGGCGGATCGAATTGCTCGACAACGGCAATATCGACCTGCTGATCACGCTGGAGGCCTATCTCACGCCGGAACTGCCGTCGGATTTTCTGCTGGAGGACCGCTACTGGCTGGCGGGGCGGGCCGATCACCCTGCCCTGGTCGATGGCATCACGCTCGAAACGATGCTGGCCTATGAGCATGTGCTGGTAGCGATCGGCGAAGAACGGCTGCCCAGTTTCGGCGACGCGTTTCTCGACCGGATCGGTATCCAGCGTCGTGTGGCGATGACGACGCCGAACTTTGCCATGCTCCCCTGGCTGTTACAGGAAACCGATTGGCTCACCCTGATGCAGGGGCGGCTGGCGCATTTGATGCAGCGTAATTTCGCCATCACGATCGTGCCGCCGCCGGTGCCGATCCCGCCGCTTGTCGAAATGGCGCAATATCATGTCACGCGCAGCAATGACCCCGGCCTGCGCTGGCTGATCGATACGATCCGCGCGCAGGCCGCCGAGTCCGGTTGACCCTATACCCCGGTCATGCCCGCCGTTGACGCCCCGTCGATCGCATATTCGCCGCCGGAGATGAAGGCCGCCTCGTCCGACCCCAAAAACGCCACCAGCGCGGCGATTTCCTCGACCCGGCCCATGCGGCCCATCGGCGACATGCCTTCATAAGCGGCGCGGGCGGCGTCGGGCGATGGCGACTTGGCGATGATCGCGCTGATCATTTCCGTCTCCACCACGCCCGGCAATATGGCGTTGCAACGGATCGGCAGCTTTTCGCTGGCGCAATGGATGGCGATCGACTTGGCCATCGCCAGCACGGCGGCTTTAGTCACCGAATAGGCCATATAATTGCCCATCACCTTATGCGCCGACATCGACGAATTGATGATGATCGACCCACATGGCCCGCCCGGATTGGCGCGCATCAGGCCAAGCGCGGTGCGCGCGGTCAGCATCACCCCGGTCTGGTTTACGCCGATGATACCGTTCCACCCGTCCATCGAGATCGTTTCGACGCTGCCGTCCTGGCTTTCGGTCCCGGCATTGGCGAAGACGATATCCAGGCGGCCGAACTCGGTGGAGATCAGCGCGGCCACCTGCGCCCAGTCCGCTTCTTCCTGCACCCGCGCCTTGACGAAGCGCGCGCCTGTCTCCGCGCACAAGGTGGCGGCCGCATCCTCCTTCGATCCGGTGAACACCACCTGCGCGCCATCGCGCGCGAGCCGCTGCACCGTTGCCCGCCCAATGCCCGACGTGCCACCTGTGACCAGCGCCACCTTGCCCGATAGATCAGCCATGTCGTTTCCTTGTCCTTCAATCGGCCATCAGCGTGCCGGACGCCCGCGCGATCGCCGCCGTGTCGAAATAATAGGGGGTGATGCCGCAAAATTTGTCGCCGCGCAGGTGGAAAACTTCACATAGCGGCAGGGTTAGCCGCTCGCCATTATGGCGCGACGTCGCCTTGATCGTCACCATCACGATCGCATGATCGTCCGATACCGTAACATCCCCTGTCTCCAGCGCCGCATCGTCCCAGAAGCTGAACACCTTGGTATAGAGTTCACGCAAGGCGGACTTGCCGAGATATTCCCCGCCAAAGGGCAGGCTGTCGGCCTCGACGATGCGGAAATCGTCAGTCATCATCGCTTCGGCCGCATCCCATTGGCCAGAGCCAGTGAGCGCATAAATCTGTTCGACCATCGCCTTGACGGCGGCATAGCGTTGCGGGTCCATCTCTCTCTCCCAAAACAAGGCTGCCCCCGACCATCGGCCGGGGGCGCAGCCTATCAGAACCTGGTGCTCAATTGCAGCATGACAGTGCGCGGCAGCGTGCCAAAGCCCAACTGGTCGGCATGGGCCGGGATGGCTCCGCCCGATGCGCCGCCAGTCGACGGACCATCGACCACGCCCGTCACATAGAAGCGGTTGGTCAGGTTCTTGCCGATCAGCGCCACTTGCCAACGGTCATCCTCGGCCCCGACGCGAATGCCCGCGTCCAGCGTCGCATATTTGCTCTGGCGCGAGTCCGGGTTGCCAAAGCCCGACGGCAGATAGGCGCCGCTATAACGCACGTCGGCATTCAAGCCGAGCATCAGCCCATTGCCCATCGGTGTGTCATAGGAGGCACCGATCGTCCCGGTCCATTCCGGCGCGACCGACAGCGGCTTACCGCTCAGATCCTGCCGCACGCCGCCGCCCGGCAGTACGATGTTGCAGCCTTCGCCGACGCTCTGCCCGGCATAGCAGGGTGCCTGCGGGAAGCTGGTATAGCGCGCCCGGCTATAGTTGATCGACCCATGGATATTGAGGCCCGCCACGGCGCGGGGCGCATATTCGAAATCAACCTCGACGCCCTTGGTCCGTGCGTCGGCGGTCAAGGTCTGGAAGGCGAAGATCGGCGAGTTGAAGAAGTCGACCTGCAAATTCTTATAAGCATAGCTGTAAAGGCCAAGGTTCAACCGAAGCTGATTGTCGGCCAGCGTCGTCTTGATCCCGCCTTCGAAACCGCGCGCGCGTTCCGGATCGAAGGTCAGATCGGCGACCGGATCGGCCGACAGCTTGGAATTGATGCCGCCGTTGGAAAAGCCACCGGATTTATAGGCGGTCTTGTAGGCACCATAGACCAATATGCCATTCACAGGCTTCCAGGTGATCGACGCTTCGGGCGACCAGTTGTTGAAGGTCTGATCGGCGGTGATGACACCCAGGCCATCGGGGTCGTTCTGGTCACGGAAGATCGCCGCCACCCCGGCATTATTATAGGGCTGGGTGAAATAGCTGTCCTTGGTCTCATGGGTATAGCGCGCACCCACCGCCAGTTCGAGCGTCGGCACGATCTTCCATGTCGCCTGGCCGAACAAGGCGACCGTCTCGCCATCGGTAAAGCTGGTCTTGCGCGTGGCAAGATATTCATCCTCCGGCGCAGCGGCGCTGTTGGTCAGGCCGCCCAGCACGATATATTGGTCGAAGGTCCGCTTGGTCTTTTGATACAGGCCGCCGACCATCAGATTGACCGGGCCGTCGAAGCTGGTCAGCGCCCGGAACTCGGTCGAAAAAGCGTCGAAGGTCGAATTTTCGGTCGCCCAGTTGCCCGCCGTGCTGGACTGGAAATCGCAGGCGCAGGCCCAGCGGTTGTTGTTCCAATTATAGTTGGTCACCGACGTCAGCGTGACATCGTCCAGCTCATAATTGATGTTCGCGGTGACGGCCCAGCTCTTATAGCGATTATAGAGGCTGCCATCTTCCTTGGCATAAGGGATCTGCGCCGCAAACTCGGCCGGCAGCTTGTTCTGGTGCGTTACGAAATCGCGCGCGCAGGCATAGCCGGTAAGCTGGCTCTCGCCGCTGGGGCAATTATAGGCGACATAGTTCCAGCTATTATTGTTGGTTTTATTATAGGAACCGGATGCCTTGATGGTTGCGGTCAGCCGGTCGGTCGGCTCCCATTTCAGCGTCACGCGGCCAAGCAACTCCTTTTCGCCCGGCTGTTCCTCCGGCGCGGGGTTGGCGACCGAAAAGCCCGTCGCGCCGGTCGCAATGTCGAGCGTCGGATATTGGATCGGCGTCGACACGTTGCGATAATAGCCGCCATACATTTTCGACGCGCGCACCGCGACGCGCACGCCCAGCGTATCGGTCAGCGGCCCGGACCCGACAAACTCGACCTGCGCCTGCTGCGCCTTGAACTCATAACCGGCGCGCGCCTTGAACTCCGGCGTCGCGGTCGGATCGGCGGTGGTCAGCGAGATGACGCCCGCCGTCGCATTCTTGCCGAAGAACAGAGCCTGCGGCCCTTTGAGGATTTCTACGCCGCCCAGGTCGAAGAAACCTTCGTTGATGATCCGGCCCTGGCCATAATAGACCCCGTCGACCACCACCGCGACTGACTGTTCGATGCCGATCGAGGTGGAGGATGAGCCGATGCCGCGCAGCGTCAATTGCGCACCCGACCCGTTGGAGGCGCGCCCGACATTGAGGTTGGGCGTGCGCGCGGCGATCTTTTCGATCGAGGTCAGATCCTGCCGCTGGATCAGTTCGGCCGACAGCGCCGTGACAGCGACGGGCACATCCTGCACACTTTCCTCACGCTTGCGGGCGGTGACGACGATGTCGGTCAGCCCGCCTTCCTGCGCGGCGGCCTGCGGTGCCGCTTCCTGCGCCACCACTGGTTGGGCCATTCCGATAGACAGTGCCATGGCGCTCGTCGCTACGGCATAGGCTGATCGTTGCGCGAAAATCCTGGTCATTGCTTCACCCTCACCTGCTTATATTTTTGAAATCGCATCCGGGCATGGCGCGCTCGGCGCCTACCGGTCAGCCCTAGATGCGCGTATCGGCCAGGCAGCGAACCTGCAAAAAACGGCAGGTGAAGCGCGCGCCCGCAGCGCAGACAAGCATCAGGTAAAAAGGCGTGCCCGCGTGACGGGCGGAACGGGAAAGGAATCGCTGTGGCGGGAAGACTGGATGGACGAGTCGCGCTGGTATCGGGCGCGCTCAGGGGAATCGGCCATGCCATCGTGCAATGCCTGGCGGCCGACGGCGCGATCACGATCATCACGGATCTGGACGCGGCCGACAGCCAACCCGTCATCGACATTCTCGCGGCGATGCCGAACGCCCGCTATCTGCGCCTCGACGCGACCGAGGAAGCGGCGTGGCAGGCCGCGCGCGACGCCATCGAAGCCGATCATGGCCGATTGGACATCCTGGTCAACAATGTCGGCGCGGACCTGACCGGCAAGGTGCAGGATATTGAGCTGACGTCGTGGCGGCGGCTGATGACGCTCAACATGGACACGGTGTTCTTAGGCACCAAGACCTTCCAGCCGATGCTCGCCCGCACCGGCGCGACCACGCCCTATGGCTCCAGCATCGTCAATATCAGCTCGATCATGGGCCTGGTCGGCATGGGCGAAGTATCGGCCTATAATGCGTCCAAGGGCGCCGTGCGGCTGTTCACCAAATCCAATGCGCTCGAATTTGCCGATGCGGGCGTGCCGATCCGCGTCAATAGTGTCCATCCCGGCTTTGTCGACACGCCGCTTTTGCGCAAGGGCATGGAGCGCTGGGCGGAACGCGACGGCACGGTGACCGCGCAGGAGCTG
>TARA_R110000787_G_scaffold100450_3_pt1 | contig 36604 bp, 24 predicted proteins | sample TARA_R110000787 | Tara Oceans TARA_R110000787 (sample SAMEA4397920) | marine metagenome | biome: Polar Biome; feature: [DCM] deep chlorophyll maximum layer (ENVO:01000326); material: water (ENVO:00002006), including particulate matter (ENVO:01000060) such as... | depth 35 m | reverse complement strand
TTCCAGGATATGGGCTGTATTTCTTTTATTGTGAATTGACTATAGTCATCTATAAAAAATATATCAACCTTAGATAAATCCACATCTAATTCTTTTTCGACATATTTTCTATAGCTCTCTATAATACCTTCATCTATTTTTTCAAATCCACTAGTATCATAATTTCCATGGACTAATAAGTCGTATAAATCTTCGGAAAAGTATGTGTTCAGAACATTTTCCGTTATGTTAGTGCTAGCAGAATGAAGTTTAAGACTACCTGAATACTTACGCTGTATTTCTTCATACTTAGCTATATCGTTCTGTTTGATAGCGTTCTTTAATTTTTCCTCAACAGAGTAAACCTGATTTACTGTATTAGTAACCATTTAACTTCCTTAGTTATTATATCACTTTATCAAACAGCACATTTTACATCATTAATAGCTAGATACTGTAAGAAATCAAAAACTTGAGTCACTTTATTATCGAAGATTTCTTTATCATAGGAATCAGGAAGATCCTGATTTAACGCCTTTTCAATGAATGACCGAACCTTAGCTTTAGTTTGAGAGTCTCGCCACCAGTCTTGTACTAACACTTTAGGTGAGGCATCAACTAGAGATTTGATAAGGCCTTTAGCCGCAAGCTTAACCGCTTGTTCCTCTTTCTTAGTCAGTTTGTCTTTAGCCAGTAAATCAAATATCTCCAGCTCATCTTCAGTTAAACCTCACGGATATGGCGCTGATCTTCCTCTTTTAGATCTTGAGAAAATTTTTGCAACTCCTCAAAGAACTCTTCTGTTTGGGTCGCGCCAGCGTTATATTGATCAATAATATTACGATACCGCTCCGCAAAATTCACTCTTCCTTGATTAGTTTTGAGCATCTGTTTAACTTTTTTCTCAATGAACCTTGTCATATCTGCTATCGCGATTTGTTTATGCTCAGTTTGTTTAAACTCTGCTCTCAATTGCGCAAAATCTACATTAGCGAGATTCCAACTAGCGCCTTTAGTGATTTTGTAGTGGTCAACTAATTTAGGACACCTGATAAGAGGTTTTGATTAAAGTAACGTTTCTCTTTTTCTAGCGGTGTTAAATAATTATTAAAACTGTGCGGTCTCACAGTTTGATAATAGCCCCAGATATAATCAATAATGGCGGTTTTAGCCTCAGCGATATTCTCATAAGCACCCTTTGGCATCCACTCTGTTTTAAAGCTTCTGAAGAAGCGCTCAGTTGGGGTGCTATTCCAACAGTTACCTTTTCGGCTCATACTTTGCGTCATACCCTTACAGCTTGCCACGGATTCAGCAAACTTCCTGCTAGTATAAGAGGCAATGCTGATGCTCAAGTAACTCTTGGAGTTATGTATTACGCAGGTGAAGACGTGCCACAGGATTATAAAAAAGCACTTAAATGGTTCCAAAAGGCAGCCAATCAAGGTGATGATAATGCTCAATACCATCTTGGATTAATGTACGCTATGAACCGCCCCGGGTATATCGGAGAGTGTTTTACTTGAGTCAGGCAGCAATGCCTGAAAGGGTTAAACGATCTCCGAGACACTTGGGGCGGCTCACTTCCGCAAAATGTCCAATAACCAATATATTATTAGCTATCTAAATCTATACTATTAGGAATTACTATAAGTCCAAACCCTCCATAGTCACTATCTTTTTGAATAACTGTTTTATCAGCTAGATTTTTACCAAAAGCTTTTTTAAACTTACGTTTAATAGTTGATAGTAAGTTTGAAAAGTAGTCATAATCTACATCAATAGTTTCTTCGACACCTTGAGATTTATGCTGTTGGTAAATTTCATTAAACCTTTGCATGAATTCAGGTTCGATAGTATCGCCTTCAATATCTTTAGAAGGATAGCGCATAGTCTTACCGGCTACTCTCAATTCTGCTGCTAGGAGATAGATACTAAATTCTTTAGGAGATAGTTTGCAAAATATGTCACCTACGAATACCTTACGCTCATCATTATTTACAACTCTCAAGCGTACAGGCTGTAGTGACTCTTCAATAATATTAACGACTTCAGAAAAACCTCTATCATTTAAAATACTTTCTTTATCTAATAAGCTACGCATTCTTACGAATGGTATTTCGGCTAACCATACTTCAGCATTTTTGGCATCCCCTATGACAATTTCATTACGGTCGGATACTAAGCATGAAGTTGGAGTAGGGTAGAAGAAGTTCACAGCCCTCTCAAACTCTTCCGTAATTAAGACATGTGAAATTTTATCCTGTGCCCGGCCATACAGTGACAGCGCATATCCTGCATAGTAACCCATAGTCTTACGACCACCTGCTATTGAGACATGTAGACAAGTATCTTCATGCTTAGTTAAGTCGCGAATGAGGCCACATAAAGCATTCGCCATAACCTCGTTATGTTCAGGTGTTTTGATATCTTCTAAGGCCTTATTATTAAGCTCAACTGGAATTAGAAATTTATCATCGAATTTTATATTTATTAATTGTGGATAGTCATTCTTCATTCGATCAAAAGCGCCTTTATTGAAAAGACGCTCCTGAATTTGATTAATACCTTTTTGTGTACTCAACACATAGATTTCATCTGGTATCCATTTATCATTTCTCTTTGGGTCGCATGCCAAAGCCCATACTGTTTCAGTGATAATCTGTGGTGACATACCAGTGACAAGAAATAAGACATTTTTCATAGAATCCTTCTAGCTTTTTAGTAATTTTAATAATAGTTAAAATTATATGATTAGCATTCTTAACTTAAAAAATCAGTTATAAATCGTTCGGAACGTCATGTTTACACGGCTACCTTTAACTTTCTTTTGCTTAGGTACACTGTGTTGCCAGTGGTGTTGCAATGCACCTGCCATCACTAATACGCTGCCATGGTGTAAGGGAATTTCTATCTTACATTTATGGTCGTCTTGCAACCGTAACAAAAACCTGCGACTCTCTCCAAAGTTAATTGAAGCAATCATAGGGTCTTTTCCCAATTCTGGTTCTGCATCTGTATGCCAGCTAATGTGATCTTCACCACTGCGATACCAGTTAAGCAATACACTATTGAACTGTCGCTTGCACACTGTTTTAAGTTCGTTTCTTAGCCAGTTCAGCTTATTAGTCCATGGATTAGGGTTAAGCTGGATTCCTGAGTACATATAGCTTTTATTGTTATCACCATACCAAGCAGAAATACGGGGTAGCTTCTGCTTTTTACCAAACATTTGAATGGTATCCTGATGCCAGTCAATATGCTTGAATTTCAGACTGTTTATATCTGGTTCTGTTTGCCAGTCATGAGTCTTCCAGTCAATATCTTCACATGCTAAAAAATAATCTAATATCTCATCGCTTAAGACTTGATCAAAAAAATAAGGCGCGTAATAAAGTCGACCATGATCAATCTCTATAACAATACCTTTCCCATCTTCATGAACATGTGCAGGATAAGAGGTGTTTAGAAATAGGCCTTGGTTGATTAAATCTTGTAATGCAGTTTCAGAAGATTCAATGTCTTTAAATAAATCTACCATATTGCTTCCTTTATTATGCGGCTAGCATCAAGTTATTAGAGTTTGTTTGGTCATTCTCCCAATAAAAAGATAGCTGACTAGCTTTAGAGTATCGAGTTTGCCAGCAATCGTTTAAGACTAAGTACATGTGAGTATTCAAACCACTGTTACTATTGACCACTGATTCAGCAAAGTGCATATTATCACTAAGTAAGTTATTGCCTGACCAGGAATTCGCATAGCATGGTGCTGTAGCAAATAAGAAATTCTTGCCTGCTATACTCTTTATTGTATTAGCTAGAGCGGGAATTGCACTTTGAATACTTCCAATATCTAAAACATTGCTTAATAAGTGAACTGTTTCAGAACAACTTTCTTCTTGAAGCAGCAAAGGCTCATCAAGGTATTGCTTATATGTGTGTATGGTTACATGGATGTCATGTATGTCTGCTAATCTCTCAATTAGACGTTTGGCTATGCTTAAAGAAACTGCTGACGGTTCAATCAAGTAAATCTCAAATTCACTCTTTGTAGCGACACCTTGTTCGACTAAGTATTCTAGATAAGCTATCGTAGCAGTCCCTTGGCCACAACCATAGTCTATCACCCTTACTTTTTCAGCTATATCTGATGTGACATCTATAATTGAGATCAATTTTTTAATCGTTTGGTAATGTTGCCAGCTATATGCGACTGTGTAGAATATAGCTTCTTTTTCACAAGCCAATGGATTAGTTGCACGATTTGTACGATCACGAAAATCAGCATAGGAAACATTGTCGTTCTTTTGGTGTTGGTAGTATTCGACCATATTTTCATAGAAATCTACAAAACCTAACTCAATAGAATTAATAGCATTTTTAATCTGTAGTTGAGTTTTCATGGTCTATCTCCAATCAGCAAGAATACTAGGTGTTGAAGCTATTATCAGACAAAATTTGTTTGATTTATTAGAACCGCAAGCTTGTGGTTCTTCTTATATCTGATGATTAACTTGTTAATTGGTATATTAGTGGAATTTAGGATGAACTCATTAAACTCACAAGCTTGTGATAAAATTAAAAAAGCCACTTAAAAATTAAGTGGCTTTGGCAAGATTACTGGGTAAATTAAACCTAAAATTTAGGCCAAGTCGACTATCTGAAAATCTAAGTTTTTGACGAATTGATTCCAGCGTTTAGTATAAGTGTTTTTAGATAACATAGTTATTTCATCTGTAGTATGTTCCTTATCAGCAATATCTAGTCCGTGTCCCAAGCTTACTCCTCCAAAATTATTCATTATATATCGATTATGAAAGGTGTCAGATTCATCAGACTCTTTGAGCTGTATTACTTTAAGGTCAATATCTGTAGGAAACGAATCAAATTCTTTTTCTATTTCACTCTTAAAGAAGCTAGCATTAGGGGCTGGACTCCCGTAATTTATCTCTTTATATATGACAGTAAATTCTACTTGTTGGGATTTGAATCGTCTGTTGTTCACTTCATCTATAATAGATTTAATGACTTTAATAGAATTTGGCTTCCAAGCATAGGCATCTACCACTACAATCTTAGATGTTGTTAAGTTTACAAGACCTCGAATACTTTTAATAAAGTCTTTTTGAGTTCGGTTGAAACTAATTTGATGGTCTAAATAGAGAAAGTCAGATTCAGATAAATCTTCTAGTGTAAGAATATTCTCACAATCAAAGTTTTTTCGTGCAATTACCGTATCAAATGGTATGACCTCATTTTGAATAAGTTCATACCAATCTTTATTAGAATTGACTTTAGATTCTCTCAGATATAGGCATTCTCTTAAAGACTCAATCATAATGCCATATCTATGTTTATGATTTTCATCATCTAAACTATCGACTTTTCTCATTAAAAAAGAAATAAGTTTAGATGGTTTGTTTTTAGGAAATGAGCTTACTATTCTACGAGTGCCTAATCCATAGTTATTTAAGAACTCTTTAGACTTACCTCTGTCTTTTGACCATTCAAGTAAAACTTCAGGGTCAATCGCGACTTCATTAATCATTACATCAACTCCTGACGGCGTTCTGAAAAGAAGCCATGCGGCCAGTTCTCTGTAAACTCACCATCTTCATCGATACCAATCTTATGTGCAATGACGCCATTTTCTGTAGGCTCAAGATAAATGATGGCAACATCGCTTTTCTGAATAAACTCTAACCCTTCAGGCAATTCTTTATCAGTATGCTGTCGGATTCGTTTTAAGAGTCTTAGAATTAAATGTTCACTATGAGTTTCAATAAGGTAATTTACTTTACCTATATTTTGAGTGAGTAAGTCCGCTATAGCGACCTGGATTCTAGGATGAAGGTGTAGTTCTGGTTGTTCACAGCCGACTATACCGCCTTGCTGAGAGACCGCTGCAATAATGAGTGGCATTAACTGTGATACACCAGTACCTACTTCACTTGGCGTAACAGAGATATGATTATATTTATCAATGATAGTGTAGTGGTATTTCTTCTCACTTATAGAAGATAGAAGACCTGAATCATCTATAATATCAACTTCCAGCTTATTGACTTTATTAATGTCATAAGTTTTAACTATAGATTGCGTTTCTTTAAGAGCGATACCATAGCCTAGGTCTAGTTTATCCTCATCAATCATCCAAGTATTAATCTTTTTAAGTACGTCTAGCTCTGCTTTCTCTAAATAGCTCCAAGCAGCTGAGCCATCATACCAATCCTTTTGTTCTATATAAGGAAGAGGTTGGTAGTTGGCATCAATGATTTTACGGATAGGGCCAATCGATATACTTTGCTTTAGAATAGCTAGTAAGTTATCTAAAGGGGCAACTAAAACATCACTTAATAGCTCTGAGACTATTTCGCTTTTTTTAACATCACCTAAATCTAGTGAGTTGAACAGCTTTTTACCTAAAGGAGGTAGAGCATCCTCAGTGTCATATATTTCTATTGAGTTATGTAGAAATCTATATTCATGAATATCGTCTACAGTTATAAAAGTATCTTCATTCCATTCTGATGCATGAATTAACTTATGCAGTGCAGAAACATAGAATGTATCACCACTTATGTTAAATGAGAGTTTATCATTCAGCTTCTTAGGCAATACTTCATTGATGTATCCAATATATTTATCACCATCAAAATCTTCATTTGGATAAATCTCTCTATAATGTTCTATAGATTGATCAAGATCTAATTCTATTTTCCCAGTTAATAAGTTTACAGTTATTATTGAGTCTATCCCTAGCATTTCACCATTAACTATTGGGTCTTTTGGCTCATCATCATAATTATCAATGCCATAAATTTCTAATTGATTATATACGTGTACGCTAGCTTTACTTACCTCTTGCTCTTTTAGCCATTCGCTATGATTTTTTGGCCAAAGCAGAGGGTGGATATAGTTTAAGAAAGTAATTGATGGTTTTAAGTCATCATCACATTCTGTAATAGCAACTTCTACATCTTCAAAATATACTATATAAGTCTTGATATAAGCCTTGTTTTTAACTCTAGACCAAGCAATCTCAAACTCAGTTGAGATAGAGATAGTTTTTTTAACAGGGCTTTCCAATTTGATATCTAATTCTTTTTCAATAAGTGGATATAGATATGTATAGCTTTTGCTCTTAGTCTCGCCAACTTCATACTTAATATTTATTTTAATAGTGGAGTCTAAATCGCGTTTATAGACAAGGTTTTCAAACCCTCCAACATATTTTTTATTGAGTGTGTCAATGTACATGGGGTCGCATTGTTTCTTTTCTAAGATTTGCTGAATATAAAACAAGGCAGAAAATACACTACTCTTGCCAGCACTATTGGGGCCAAACATGAGAGTAACAGGTGCTAAGTCAATGACTTGAGTATCTTTAAATGAGCGGAAATTCGTTAGAGATATTTGAGTGATTTTCATGATTTTACTTTCTTATATCGATTTTAAGTTTAAAGATTTTAAGCGGTACAGTGAGAAATAATTCAACTCAGAACTGAAATACAACATCGAGTTACATTTAACCTTAAGCTACAAAATAATGAGCATGTAATTTTCCAGCATAGATAGCAACTTCATAAACTATTACATCAACTCATGACGGCGTTCTGAAAAGAAGCCATGTGGCCAGTTTCCTGTAAACTCACCATCTTCATCAATACCAATCTTATGTGCAATGACGCCATTTTCTGTAGGCTCAAAATAAAGAATAGCCACATCACTTTTCTGGATAAAATTTAACCCTTCAGGCAATTCTTTATCAGTGTGCTGTCGGATTCGTTTTAATAACCTTAAAATCAAATGCTCGCTATGAGTTTCAATAAGGTAATTTACTTTACCTATATTTTGAGTGAGTAAATCCGCTATAGCGACCTGAATTCTAGGATGCAAGTGCAGTTCTGGTTGCTCACAACCGACTATACCGCCTTGTTGAGAGACCGCTGCAATGATTAGTGGCATTAGTTGCGATACACCAGTACCTACTTCACTTGGCGTAACAGAGATGTGGTTATATTTATCAATGATAGTGTAATGTTGCTTTTTTTCGCTAATAGAAGACGAAAAAGCAGAGTCATCTTTAACTTTTATTTGCAGTTGCTTGTTTTCATCTAATACGAGGTCAGTTTTGCTAATATCAAGGGTCCGAATCATAGACTCAGTCTTTTTGAGAGCAATACCATAACCGAGGTTTAATTTATCTTCCTCAATCATCCAGGTGTTAATTTTTTTGAGAATGTCTAGCTCAGCCTTCTCTAGATAGCTCCATGCGGCTGAGCCATCAAACCAGTCTTTCTGCTCTATGTAAGGAAGAGGTTGGTAGTTCGCATCGATAATTTTACGAATGGGTCCAATGGAGATACTTTGCTTTAAGAGCTCCAATAGGTTATCCAAGGGAGCAACTAACACGTCACTCAATAGCTCAGAAATGATCTCGCTCTTTTTGACATCGCCTAAATCTAAAGAGTTAAAAAGCTTTTTACCTAGTGGTGGTAGGGCATCTGCCGTATCGTATATCTCTATTGGATTATGTAAGAATTCATATTCATGAAAATCCTTAATTTGTATGTATTGAGCATCATCACTTTTAGAAGTATTAATTAGTTTATGTAAGGCAGATACATAACATGAATTTAAAACAAAGCTGAGTTTGATGCTTCCCTCAAGTTCACTGTGTACAAACTCAAGAAACTTGTTCTCGTCATAAGGTTCGTCACCAAAGAGTTGTTTGTAATAAGTTTTGGCTTTTTCTCCATCAACGTCGATAGCAATTCTAACTTGATTAGGGCCTTCATATTCTTCAAGCTTCCAACTGACTATTGAATCTAATAGAGCTTTGTCTTTGAGTTTTAGCCCTTCAATCTTTTTTTCATGCTTTCTATCTAAAGTGTCTTGATCTTCTTCAGCATAAACATCGTTTCCATTGATGACTAAGTCATTATAGGGATGAAGTGAGGCATCTTGTTCTTTCTGTCCTCTTTTCCAGTCTTCATGATTTTTTGGCCATAGAAGGTCATGAATATAGTTTAAAGAAGTTATTTTGGGGTTTTGACCATCAAATTCACACTCAACTCGAGCAATTTCTCTATCATCAAACTCTACAATATAGGTTTTAACATATGCAGTTTTTTTGACGTGAGACCACGCAATTTCAAATTCGGTTGAGATGGACATGGTTTTTTTAACAGGACTTTCTAATTTAATGTCTAGCTCTTGCTCTATAAGATCATAGAGATAGGTATAGCTTTTGCTTTTAGAGTTACTACGGTCGTACCTAATTTTTATTTTAATCGTTGAGTTTAGATCACGCTTATGAACTAAATTCTTAAAACCGCCGACGTACTTTTTATTCAATACATCTATATACATAGGATCGCATTGCTTTTTTTCTAATATTTGTTGAATATAAAATAAAGCAGAAAATACGCTGCTTTTACCAGCACTATTGGGACCGAACATAAGAGTCACAGGTGCTAAGTCAATGACTTGAGTGTCTTTGAATGAACGGAAGTTAGTGAGTGATATTTGGGTGATTTTCATAATGTTTTAGTATTCACGTTTAATGAAGGTTTCCGACATTCTGGGATTGTAATGTACATTTTGCGTGAATGACGACTTAAGCATCATAGTACATTCAGAGGAACTTAGCATATCAAATCGACAAGCTTGTGATTAATTCTATTCTAGAATGCTTTGTCTAATACAACACGTCGGTAAAACTCATATTAATCTAACTAAGCATATCTCAGGTTGTCTTAATTTCAGCAATGACATATCTATTGACAAGTCAGTCTCTTCAGCAGTGAGCTGCGCTGAAGAGACCATATTATTAAACCTGTTAAACTAAGCGTAATAAATGGGATTTATCATAGACAAAAAATTGATAACCTAATACAGTACGACATTTAGAGTTGAATCCGTCAAAAAATCACACTTCACAATATTTCAGCTACCGCAAAGCGGTTCAGATAGTTATTCTGAATTTTACGATTATCATAGTCTGACAGTTACTACTGCGATAACATATAGTGCATGAAATCCGGTGAGCTTAAAGTACTTTGAAAGCCTATATTGCGAGTAGAAAATTGCACCGTATCATAGAAAACCACAAAATAGGTCAGCAATATTAGCTAACATTTGTCATTATTTTTTTGAATGGTAGGATAGTTTGAATAATCAATCGCATACGCTCTTTTTCAATACTTTACGCGACTATATACTACTTTTTTGGTATGTCGGATAACGTGTATAGAGTAATATTGGATGAGTCTTTAGAGAAATCAGACAATTGCTTGTTAGACATGTTTATAAGAATGTTAGCATGTATAAACTGTTTTGATAATAAATATGAATTTTTATGGAACTTTGAAAAATGCCAATTATAGACTTAGTATTAAATTATCGATTTTTAATTGGCTATCTGGGTGAAAAGAGTCAATTTGATTGGTGGGGAAGTAATTTTCTCGGTGCGTCTAGTCCAGCTTTCCTTATGTATCCATACCCTAGAACAATGCTGTTAGCGCAGTATCATGGAGTGTGTGAGGCAGCATTGCTAGTACATGATGAATATATTGGTGTAGGTGAAAATTACCATTTATACAGACTACCAGACTCACTTGAAAGAGAAGTTTCCAAAGCAGTGCAAAATATCGATATGACAGAAAGACTAATAAATAAAGATAGTGCTTTTGAAGCATTAGAACAGTTAGTTTACAGTGAAGCTGAAAAGTCTGAAGGGCCTGTCAACATAGGTGTATTTAATGATGAAGGCTTAGAGCCTATGCTAAAAGTAGCAGCCAGTCACTATCTTAATGCCTTTAAAGAAGGCTATAAAAGCTTTCCTTATATGAAGGAAGCGTAATGAGTTCAGATATTTCTCAAAATCAATTTTATACTACGCAACTGGGAGCCGGCCTAGGTCTCGTTAATGAAACTAAGCTTCTATTGGAGATATACCAACCTGATATGACAGTTTCTGAGTTGTATGAAGAGGCCCTAAGTTCCGGTTTGTTTCCAATGGTCACGGCACGTAGGCTACGCAACATTATTGCTGAATGTTTCTCACCTCGATACATTAAAACCAATGTAGCTGTTCATTTGAAAAAACTAGCTCCAGTTATATCATCACAAGATATTAATCAGCTATTTTTGATACACACTGCACAAGCCAACAAAGTCCTACAGGATTTTATTATAGAAGTATATTGGAACCGTTATTCAGGTGGTCACGATACAATAACTACTGAAGATGCTCGGGACTTTATGTCACATGCTATAGATGAAGGGAAAACGCAAAAACCATGGGCAGACTCGGTTGTTAAACGTGTGTCTTCTTATATTATTGGTTGCTGTGCTGATTATAATCTATTGTCGTCAGGTAGATCGCCTACGCGAACCATTCAACCTATCCGTATTCATTTAAAAACCTCTTTATATTTAGCTCACTTCCTACATTTTAACGGTCTAGGTGATAACGCGATTATTAGTCATGAGTCCTGGAAGCTTTTTGGTATGCAGCCTAATGAAGTGCGTGATGAGTTAAGAATGCTAGCAAAAAATAACTGGTTGATTGTGCAGTCAGCAGGTGATGTGACTCGCATCAGTTGGCAGTTTAAAAAAATGGAGGAGGTGATAGATGTCATCGCTCAATACTGATTTTAATGAGTTAATGGAGCGAGTGAGAGCAGGCCGAGAGTTTGGTCATGCCAGCTTTGAACCTATCTTTTATTTAATTTTTGATCCACAAAAAATATTAAAAATAAAACGGCAGCTTCCTGTATGGGCAGCAAAACTGCGAAATGAAGGCTGGGACGTACATGTTTTCTCCATGGCTAAAGCCGTACAAGAAGTGTTTGATGAAATGCCAGTTTTTGTTAAGAAAACTTGGGAAAAGCAAGATTCAGCAGCTCTCGAAAATAGAGATGCAGCAGCAAATTTAGGCTTGCAATGGCAAAAAACCAATAAATCATTAGCAGAAGCACTTACCAAAAAAAATGCATTACAAAATAAGCTTGAAGCTAAGTTATCCGATCTTGAAGGTAAATCAAACTCAATTTTATTAGTGTCAGATATTGAAGCACTTCATCCTTATCTCCGTATAGGATCTATGGAAAGCCAGCTTCAAGGTAAGTTTCATGTACCTACTATATTTTTTTATCCAGGTATGAGGACAGGTAAAACACAACTTAAGTTTTTAGGGTTTTATCCGGAAGACGGTAATTACCGTTCAGTACATGTTGGCGGCTGATAATCTGACTTAATTAATGAGATTTACTTAGGAATATATAATGGAAATTAAAAGTTTATTTGATAATAATAAAGATATTTATCGTGCTATTGAAAAGGTCATTACTTATGGAGTATCTCAAGAAGAACGTTTAAAAGCTGAGATATCTGAGTATGTTGTCACTGAGAGCATCGAAGAGCAATTCGAAAAACTACTTAGTAAAATGCAAGCAGCTATGGAAGCGGGCGGACAAAATGAGGTAGGTGTCTGGGTTTCGGGTTTCTATGGTTCAGGGAAGAGCTCTTTTACAAAATATTTAGGTTTAGCTTTTGATGATAATATTAAGATTGATGGCACTCCTTTTATCCAACATCTTCAAGATAGGTTTAAAAAATCAACCACAAAGGCTTTATTAGCTTCTGTTTCAAAACGTTTTCCTGCGGCTGTTCTTATGCTTGACTTAGCTAGTGAGCAGCTGGCCGGTGCGACAATGGAAGAGGTGTCTACAGTCCTGTACTACAAAGTTCTACAATGGGCAGGTTATTCTCGTAATTTAAAAGTAGCAGCTTTTGAAAGAAAGTTAAAAAAAGAAAACCGTCATGATGAGTTTTTACAAGTTTTCAGGGATTACACTGAAGGAGAGGAGTGGGATGATTATCGCAATGATGATTTGATTGTTGACAGTGTTATTCCTGAAATAGCACACCAGATGTACCCAACACTATTCAAAACGGCATCATCATTCAACACTGAAGCCAGTGAAGTAATCCGTTTTGAAAATGATCGTGTGGAGGAAATGATTGAAATAGCTCGTGAGGCTTCGGGTAAAGAACATATCATTTTTATTATCGATGAAGTAGGTCAGTATGTTGGCTCACGACAAAACCTTATTTTAAACTTAGATGGCCTAGCCAAAAACTTAAAAAATATTGGTAATGGTAAGGTTTGGGTAATCGGTACTGCACAGCAAACACTGACAGAAGATGATCCAAAAGCTTCACTTAATTCTCCTGAGTTATATAAATTGAAAGACCGCTTCCCGATACAAATAGATCTCGAAGCTAATGATATCAAAGAGATTTGTTATAGTCGTTTACTTAGTAAGTCACCAGCAGGTGAAACAACACTAGGGAGTCTGTTTGATAATCATGGTCAAGCCCTACGTAACCATACAAAGCTTGTAGATGCACGCGCTTACGGCGCTGACTTTGATAAGCAGACTTTTATTAATCTCTATCCATTCTTGCCAGCACATTTTGATATCTTGCTACATCTGTTAGGCTCTTTAGCTAAATCGACGGGCGGTATTGGTTTACGTTCAGCGATTAAAGTTGTCCAAGATATTTTGGTTGAAGGGACTGATGTCACCAAGCCTATTGCAAATCAGCCTGTAGGTTGGTTAGCCAATACAGTTACTTTATTTGATTCTTTAAGAAAAGATATTGAAAAAGGTTATCCAGCACTTTATCAATCAGTTGGTAAAGTTAAAATTCGTTTTTCAGACTCAGAGCTACATCAAGATATTGCTAAGACCGTATGTGTATTGCAGATTTTAGGTAACTTACCAATTTCATTGCAGAATATAACCAGCCTTATGCATTCAGATATTATGTCAGAATCTAATGCTGATGCCGTTAAAAAAGCGGTTGATGAGCTTATTAACGATGCCATTGTTCCTTTTGGGGAGCAAGAAGGTAATCTATGTTTCTTCAGTGAGAAACTTAATAACATAGAGCAAGAGCGTGCAACCATACCTTTACGGCCTATCGAGCTAAGTCGTATTCAAAACGAGTGTTTGAAAGAAGCGTATTCACCTTTGCCATCAACACAGCTAAATGGCTCCTTATCAGTACAAACCGGTCTAAAATCTCAAAATGAGAATGGGGTTCCTGCGTCTTTATTAGGTGAGCGTAATGCAGTACAAACAATAGCTGAATTAGTTGATCCTAAAGACTACGAGGCTACAAAAGCACGCTTAATCAGTGAAAGCCGTGAGAAACTTGCAAAGCACAATATTTTCATTGTCGGTCGCACTACACCTGAGATGATAGATCTGACTAGAGATATTTATCGTTGTCGTGAAATCGCTAGTAAGTATCGTAATGAGCCAGATCAAGAAGTTAAAGAGTATTGTGCAGGCCAGATAGAAATCTCTAAACGTAAGCTTAGTGAACTTGTACGCTTAATTAAGCGTAGCTTATTGCAAGGGTCTTTTGTATTTCGTGGAGAAGTAACAGCTGTTGAAAGTATTAACCAAGATCTTATTGAAGCAGGACGTAAACACTTAGCTATTGTGGCGGCGCAAGTATTTGAACGTTACAGTGAGGCGCCTGTGCGAGTGAATACTAACCTAGCAGAAAAATTCCTTAGTACTAATAGCTTATCAGGTATCACCAGTGATATTGACCCGCTTGGATTAATACAGCGTACTAGCGGTAACACTACGATTAATACAGATCATAAGGCCATTACAAGTATCCGTGACATGGTCGAACGTCAAGGTTCTATTGAAGGTAAGCGCCTTAGCGACATTTTCACTGATGCTCCTTATGGTTGGTCGCCAGATACTGTACGTTATCTAATTTCTGCTATGTTGCTGGCAGGAGAGGTTAAACTAAAAGTTGCCGGGCGTGAAGTGACTGTTAATGGACAAAAAGCGATTGATGCTTTAAAAACTAATAATACTTTTAAGTCTATAGGTGTATCTTTGCGTGAAGAGCGTCCAAGTATGGAAGTTCTTGCAAATGCGGCTAGTCGTTTGACCGAACTAAGCGGTGATATTGTAGTACCGTTAGAAGATGAAATAAGTAAGGCGGCTATTAAGTTATTTCCTTTGCTACAGCGTAATTATGCTCCTTTAGCAGAAAAGTTGAAAAGCATGGATTTACCTGGATCAGATCGAATTGAAGCGTTAACTAATAATATTACAGAAGTGCTCTCTACTGATGGATCTGATGTATCAGTACGATTGGGTGGCGAGGATTCAGAGCTTTATAGTAGCCTAAAATGGTCGGCTGATCTCACACTTACTTTACAGCAGGGGTTAGAAACTGATTTAAGAAATCTACAACAGCATCGTAATGAGATTAACTCATTACCAGATAGTGGAACTCCCAGCAGATTAAAAATTGAACTAGCAGAAGTACTCGATAATGTAAGTGAGCGTCTCAACCAAGCTGAGTTTTTTAAATACAGCGTAGAGTTTGCTAGTTATTTAACCAGTATTAAGAGTCATGTCCGTAATACGGTTATGATCATGCAAACTGAGCAAGCTGAACGTATTAAAGAAGCCCAACAAGAAGTAACTACAATAGCGGAATGGCAAGAATTAACGCAGCAAGAACAACATACTGTATTTGCAGATTTAGAAAACTTCTCTATACCTGTTAGTGAGGATTTGGTTGGGCTGCGCAAATTGGTAAATCAAGATTATAGTATTCAGAATCAGCTGCAGGAGATTAAAAGAAATATCAAGCGTACTAGCCAGCAGCGTCTAAAAGCTAAGTTGGATGAAGAACAAGAGGGGAAGACACTCATTACTCGTAATATACAAGCAAAGGCCTATATCACGAATATGACTGATCTCAATCAACTTATCACACAGCTAGAACAACTGCGCGGTGAGTTGCGTCATGCTGAAGAGTTTGAGCTACTGGTTTCACTTGATGGTTCGCATAGTAATCACTCTATTACTGATAAAGGGTAAGGAGAAAATATGGCATTTGATCAAACTACCCGAAATCGACTACAACGATTTGTTAATAGTGCGCGCGAGATTCTAAGTGATGAGTTCACACGTCAGTTGCAAGCAGTTTATGGTATGGACCCAAAGCAAGGGACTGTAGCTGATATTAGCTCCTTGACACATTTGAATAATAGTCAGCGCCAAACTGCTCATATATTGCGTGAAACTTTAGAGCACTATTTAGCTACTACACCAGGAAAAAGTGACAAAGATAGAGTCAAGCAAGTGTTAAGTCGTATTGTGCGAGAGCAAGCGTTCACTGTGCTTAATCGCTTGGCTGCTTTACGTATGGCAGAGGCTCGCGATTTTTTATTAGAATCTATTGGTAAAGGGCAAAGCTCGAAAGGCTTTCAGCTATATCGTCAATTGGCTGGTACTAGCCACGGCGAGACAGGAGACGCTTATCGTAACTATTTATTTAGTTTGTTCGATGAGTTTAGTATAGATCTGGCAGTATTGTTTGATCGCTATAGTACACAAGGCCGACTGTTTCCTCGGGAGTCAGCGTTATTAGAGTTGCTAGCAGAAATCAACCATCACGAAATTGAAGCGCTTTGGGCTGAGGACGAAACCATTGGTTGGATTTACCAATATTTTAACTCACAAGAAGAACGTAAAAAAATGCGTGCCGAATCACAAGCACCGCGTAACAGTCGTGAACTAGCAGTACGAAACCAGTTTTTTACACCACGTTATGTAGTGGAGTTCTTAACTGATAATACCCTAGGGCGTATCTGGTATGAAATGACCCAAGGTAATACGGCGTTAATTGACAGTTGCAGTTATCTGGTGCGTCGACCTACTGAGGTGTTTTTAAAGCTTGGTGAGCAATCACCTGAAACTGATAGCATCGAAGGCGAATCTCTAAGTCAGGACGAGCTACTAAAACAGCCCGTTTATATTCCGTACCGCAAGCTGAAAGATCCACGTAGTATCCGTATGCTGGATCCAGCTTGTGGTTCTATGCACTTCGGACTATACGCATTTGATTTATATGAACAGATTTATTTGGAAGCTTGGCAATTAGAGCAAGAGCTGGGACCAGATGCCTTTCAGCGTGAGGCCAATCAACAAGCTCTACAAACTAGCTTTGCCAATCTAGATGAGTTCAAAGCACAAATCCCTAAACTCATTATTGAAAATAACATTCATGGTGTTGATATTGACCCCAGAGCAGTACAAATAGCGGGTCTAAGCCTATGGCAGCGTGCACAGCGTTCCTGGCAGCAGCAAGGTGTGAAGCCACAGCAGCGCCCAGTGATTGTGAAGTCGAATATCGTATGCGCTGAACCGATGCCTGGTGATAAAGACTTATTAAAAGAGTTCACTGGGAAGCTTCATCCGCCTGCATTAGGTCAGTTGGTAGAAGTTATCTTCGATAAGATGGAGCTAGCAGGAGAGGCTGGCACGCTATTAAAAATTGAAGAAGAAATTCAAATCGCTATAGATGAAGCACGTGATCAATGGGAAACTAAGAAAGGTAGCAATAGCATCGGTGATCTGTTCCAGGATGAGCTAGAGGCTGCCACACCGCAGCAAGAGCTAGGATTTGACCTGTATGGTATAGATAATGAAACCTTTTGGGATGATGCTGAACAGTTAATCTTAAAGGCATTAAGTGATTATGCTGATCGAGCAGAGTTTGATACCGATCAAAAGCGACTATTTGCTGAAGATGCTGCTAAGGGATTTGCCTTTATTGATTTGTGTCGTAAGCAATTTGATGTGCTATTAATGAATCCGCCGTTTGGACAGGGTAATAAGTCTATCTCTAAATATTTAGACACGGAATACCCCGGTTCTGGCTCATCAGAGTTAGGCTCATCTTTCTACACTAGAGCATTAACCATTACTTATGAAAATAGTCTGTTTGGGTCAATCACATCTCGCACATGTTTTTATTTAAACTCCTTATCTGAATGGAGACGAAATATTTGTTTAGAACAAAGTCAAATCGAATTTATGGCAGATCTTGGTGAGGGAATTCTTGATGACGCTATGAATGAGACTGCCTGTTACGTAGTTAGAAATAAAATTAATTTGTTATCAAACGCCTCATTTGGCATGTTTCATGACGTTCAAAATAAAGAAAAGTCGTTATTTGATTTAGCTTCAACAAATTTTTCTAATGATAGGGTAAAAGTCAGAAAGTTAATTGATTTTATGAAATTACCCGATTCACCTTTGTGTTACTGGGTTAGCAACCAGTTTTTGAATACACTTCCTGATCTGTTGCCATTAGACAGCACGTACGCAAGCGTACAAATGGGATTAGCTCCAAGAGATGAATATCGATACTCTAGAGGTTGGTGGGAAGTTTCGAGTAGTGAGAAAATCTGGAAGCCTTATGCAAAAGGTGGGGAGCTAACTGCTTATTACTCTGATGTTGAATTGGTCCTCAAAGATATTGATAACTTATCTGAAATAAAAGCAAATTTAACCCAAAAATACCCTTATCTTAAAGGTAATTTAGACTGGGTATTACATCCAGAAAACAGCTATTTTGAGCCCGGTCTAACATTTGGTCAAAGGACGACCTTTTTAAGAACTAGCGTTATTCCTGCGGGTGGTTATTTCAGCGTTGCAGGGAAAGGTATATTTGGAACTAATATTAATAATGCGGCGTTGATGCAGGCAATCAATACACCCGCCTGCCAGTTTTTAGTTTCGCTTCGAAAAGAGAGGTTAGCTATAGATCCTCAGTATCAAGAGGGCGATGTAGCAAGGATGCCTTTTCCGCATCTAGATGAAAACGAACAAGCTACTCTCGCTAAGAATGCCATAAAAAACTATATGAATGTTCGAAAGCTTGCTTCATTTGATGAGGTTGATCATGCATTTCTTCGTCCCTGCTTTAGTGACAAAGAATATCTGAATGCAAGAGAGCAAGCATTGGATTCTATTTCCCAAAGTGAAGACAAAGCCAACCAGGTAATGCTAGATAAAATTAACCTTGAAGAATCAGATATTAATTTTATAAATGAGCAAATTGATACTAAATGGAAAAACAGGCGTACAACTAATTGGTATGAGTACAGTTATGTGGATACTCTCTCATATCTAATAGGTTTTATGTTTGGTCGTTGGATAGTAATTTCTGAGCTTGAAGCTGAGAAGCAGCTTGCGGTTATAGACCCATTTTCTATAGAAGCTTTAGTGCCTAGGGCTTTATGTAAAAGAAAATCCGAACATCCTATTATCTGTTTTTATATAAAAGACAAGACAGATATATTTTCTAATAAACTTCTCGAACAAATTTATAGTATCGATTTTGAAATTGATGATATTAACTCACAATTATTAGAATTGATTAATTCGCCAACTGAACTATATAGCTATTTCACAAATCCAAATAGCTTTTTTAATCACCATCTAAGTCGTTACAGTAAAAATGGAAGAAAGGCTCCAATCTATCTACTCTTGCAATCTGCTTTTAGGGGTATTAGTTTGTGGGTTTATTATAATTCTATTAATGAACAGACTCTATATACCTGTATTAACGATTTTGTCGAGCCTAAATTAGCTATCGTCATAGCAGATTTAAATGCCTTTCGTAATAAATCTGCACGTAGTACTGAAGAAGAAAAAGAGCTGGCACAATTAACTGACTTAGAAGCTGAGCTCAAAGATTTCCGTGATGAGTTACTGCGGTTGGCTAAATTCTGGAAGCCAAACTTAAATGACGGTGTGCAAATCACTGTCGCACCGTTATGGAAGTTATTTCAACATAAAGCTTGGCAGAAAAAACTAAAAGAAACCTGGAATAAGCTTGAAGACGGTGAATACGATTGGGCGCATCTAGCAGGTAGTGTTTGGCCTGAACGTGTATTGCGTAAATGTCATCAAGACCACAGTATAGCAATTGCACATGACGTTGAGGATATCTTTTGGCACGAAGTCGAAGTGCCTATAATGCGTGGTAAGAAGCCTACTGGTGATACAAAGATTGAATGGCAGCCAAAAAATCTTACCGATACTGAACTAACAGCATTGATAAAGCAAACTGTTATAGGTAGTAAGTAGTGAACTACAATGGAGAAATGCAACGTATGACTATTCAGCAATTCATACAAGAACAAATATTCATACCACGGCTGAATCACAGTGAAGTGTTAGTAGTATACGATCCAGATCAGCGCTATCGTGATATCTGCTCGAGTATGGCTAATGAAAAACGCGTGGTTGTCGATGCTACTGAAACAAGTATAAAAAGTCGTGCAGATGCAATTATAGCTTTAGGTCTGTTAGGTCGTAAAGAGATAGAACAACTGCTTGTCTATGTGCCATCTTCGAAACCTATAGAGGACGAAGAGAAGCAGATAGACCCCTTTTCGCTTTATGCTGAGTGCGGTGCTGTATTTCCCGATGGAGATAGCGATAGCTATATGGATTTGTGCTTGCAAGCCAAGCCTGACCATACTACTGACATACGTAAAGCTTTTGCTCTTGATTCAAGTCCTAGCTTTGCCATTATAAATAATATCGGTGATGGTCAGAGCTGGCCCAATTTGCAGGCACAGCTTGGGGTGGAATCTGCCAAAGGCATTATTTTTGCCTTATTAGCACCTAGTGCCATACAGCAAGCTGCATTAAAAGAAAGCAAAGCTTGGGTAGGTGAGGCTAAAGATTTGTTTAAGGATAGTATTGGTCTGTCTTTAAAAACCCGGGCTGAGAGTTGGTCTACTATTGCTGATGAGTTATGGCGATTTATGTTGTTTAGCGAGTTTGCCTTTGACTTACCGGAGTCGCTACCCTCAGACTTGCTAGATGTGCCGCGAGCAGACGATAGTGCTCAACCGTTAGTTGAAGATCTTTGTGAACGTTTACGTAGTGATAGGCGCACACAGGATATATATATAGAGCAAGCTGAAGCTATTGAAAAGGAACTGAATCTTAAAGACAGCTGCAGTCATATGGTTGACTTAGGTGAAAGAGATACCTTCCCGTTTGAAGAGCGGACTTTTCTATTACAGGCAATAGATTCTTTAAATCATAATGACACTGATAAAGTACGGTTGATTTTATCACGTCATGCACAGTCTGTATGGACAGGTAAAGGCGAAAGCCAAATACAGTGGGATTTGCTACGTTCCGCTTTAGCTCTAGTGGAAGCCTGCCAGAATAATGAGCGACTACTAAATGAACATAAGAATAGCATGGAAATGCTAATAGACTTTTATGTTAGCCAGCTACATGAGGTAGATCGCTCACATCGTGAGTTTGAGCAGGCTGTTAGCGATTATGATTGGCAGGATACCCAAGGATTAATGAAGCCATTGCAACAACAAGTTCGTAAGCAATACGGCAGGCTGATGGAAAAAGTACAGATTATATTTACCGGTCATCTCGAGCAGAGTGGGTGGCCGCTGGCGAGTAAAAGTGCTAATACGGAAGTTTTCGATCAGATGGTTGCTCCTAAGCTGATGCAAAGCGGCAATAAGGTTGCTTACTTTATGGTTGACGCTTTGCGTTATGAGCTAGGTGTGGCTTTAGCGCAACAGCTTGCTGAAGATGGGAAGGTAGAGCTTATAACTGCTCTGGCTCAACTACCTAGTATCACCTTAGTCGGTATGGCAAGTTTACTGCCAGGAGCTAGTACTGATTTCCGTTTGGTTAAAACTGAGAATGGTTTTGTACCCTATATTCAGGAGCAGGAAGTTAAAACAGTTGTACAGCGTATGAATCTAGTTAAGAAGCGTTATGGACATCGCTTCCAAGAGGGAAGGCTTGAAGAGTTTGTACGTGGTCGCTTTGAAGTTGAAGATGATATTGAGCTACTGATATTACGCTCAGTAGAGATAGACAGTCATTTTGAAAACCACCCTGACACCGCACCTACCGAAATTATCAATGCATTAAAGCGTATTCGTGTGGCTGTTCATAAACTAAAAGATGCTGGGTTTAATGAAGTTGTGATAGCCACTGATCACGGTTTCTTTATGAATACGCATGCGGCAGCGGGAGATACTTGTAGCAAACTGCAAGGAAATTGGAATAACGTGCATGAGCGCTGCCTATTAGGAGAGGGAGATGTTGATGATAATCATTATAAACTTTCTTGTGAAAAAGCAGGTATCAAGGGTGATTTTTCTACAGTAGCGGGTCCATTATCTTTAGCTTCTTATAAGTCAGGTATGCTCTATTATCATGGAGGGGCATCGCTACAAGAGTGTGTTGTGCCTGTGATTACTCTTCAGTTATCAGCTATAGAGCAAACACCTGTTGCGCAGGCAAGTGTTGTATTGAACTACAAAAATGGCGCTAAGCGCATTACTACACGCTTGCCTGTAATTGAGATATCACTTGAAAGCCAGGATATGTTCTCTATGGATAGTGATTTTGAAATACTCATAGAAGCTCACAATAAGGCTGGCGAAGTCGTAGGTGAAGCCAAGCATGGCGGTGCGGTCAATCCTGCAACTGGAACAATTCACCTAAAACCTGGCGATAAAAATCAAATTACAATAAAAATGCAGCTTGATTTTGAAGGCAAGTTTACAGTGAAAGCACTGAATCCATCTACGATGGCAATTTTCTGCCAAATCAATTTAGAAACAGATTATACGGTGTAATGTATGGACGCTTTAGATATACAGTTGAACAGATTGTTTGATGGAAAAGTGGTCAGAAAAGATTTAGTACATAGAATAAAAAAGGGAACCAACGTTCCTACTTTTGTTCTTGAGTTTTTGCTGGCACGTTATTGTGCTAGTGATGATGAAGCTGAAATCCAAGCAGGTATGGAAGCGGTTTTAGAGACACTGAATGATAACTATGTACGCCCTAATGAATCGAATATGGCACAGTCTAAAGTAGCGACTAAAGGTAAATATCGGTTTATTGACAAGGTACATGTAAATTATAGTGAAAAAGATCGTAGACATTGGGCAGCCTTAGAGAACTTTGATTCTAGGAAGGTTGCTATTAGTGAGAAATTCTATCGTGATCATGATCGATTATTGCAGGGTGGGTTATGGGCTGAAGTCACCATTGCCTACAACGAAATAGAAGAAGATGATTATACTTTTTATATCGAAGATCTCCGTCCCATACAGCTTAGTCGGTTCAATTTTGAACATTACTGTGAAGGTCGGCAGGAGTGTAGTCGTGACGAATGGATGAGTTTCATTTTACGAACTGTTGGGTTAGAGCCAGATAAGCTGAGCCAACGTGTAAAAATGCATTTTATTGCACGTCTACTTCCTTTGGTTGAACCTAACTTTAATTTCATTGAACTTGGCCCCCGTGGGACTGGTAAGTCTTACTTCTTTAGCGAATTCTCTCCTTACTCAACATTAATTAGTGGCGGTCAAGCTACTAAAGCAACGCTGTTTTACAATAACCAACGCAAAAAAATTGGTCTGGTTGGTTTTTGGGATACGGTGGCGTTCGATGAGGTCGGTGGTATCAAAGTTAAGGACCAAGACACTATTCAGATTATGAAAGACTTTATGGCGAATGGAAGGTTCTCACGAGGAGTTGAGGTAATTGCTGATGCCTCTATGGCATTCGTTGGTAATCTAGACTTGTCTGTCGAACAAATTGTAAACTCGGAAGTTTACGATTTATTTCAGCCTTTGCCTAAAGAATTTGATTTAGCGGTAATGGACAGATTTGCATTTTACTTACCGGGCTGGGAAATGCCTAAGAATAGCAGTGAGTTCTTAACCAGTAACTATGGTTTCATTACTGACTACTTAGCCGAAGCCTTTCATTATCAGCTAAAGCAAACCAACCGCTATGAAGAGGTGAGTAGACGGATTAAGCTTGGTAGTGCGGTCGAAGGTCGCGATGAGAAAGGCATTAAAAAGACTGTTGCTGGGTTTTTAAAAATCTTACACCCTGGTGCTCCACCCACCGATGAAGAATTTGAAGAGTATGTAAGCTACGCTATAGAGGCACGTCGCCGCGTAAAAGAGCAAATGAATAAGCGCAAATCAGATGATGAGTTTGCTAAGATAAATTTATCTTATTTTGATTCGATGGGTAAAGAGGTCATAGTCTATTGTCCTGAGTCAAAAGATGCGCATGCTACTCAAGATCCTCAACGAAAGAACATCCATGCAGATAGTGAGATTAACTCTGCTTTATCCGGTCTACCTACTGATACTACTCGTAAAGCTAAACACGCTAGCTCTGAATTAGCTACTGAACTTTATACTGCTGAAACCCCTGTCAAAGAATTAACTGAGCAGCATTTTACAATTCACTACGGAGCCATAGGTTATAGCTACGAGACAATTTTCAGCCCTTATTTACAGGGTGCGAAATCAATTGAAGTCAAGGATCCTTATATTCGCGAAACTCATCAAATACAAAATTTTGTACGATTCTGTGAAGCTGTAATCAGTATACAAAGCATTAAGAAAATAAAATTGATTACTACCTATGGTGAAGATACTGATATTAAAGAAATGTCAGATAGATTGAATGAGCTTCAGCAGAGTTTAATGGAGATGGATATTGAGCTTGAACTACAGATCAATGAGCAAATGCTGCATGAGAATAAAATTATTATAGATAATGGGTGGGTTGTTAAGATTGACAGAGGGTTGGATTTTTATCAAAAACCTGACAGCCTATTTGCTATCGGTAGCAATAATTTACTATTAAGAAAATGTGTAGAGACTAAAGTAGATATATCTAAAAAATAAATTAAATGAAGAGAAGTTAGCGTCCAATATTCTGTGTAACTGCCATTTAGATATAAATAATATCTTATTGGACGCTTCTCGAACTGTGGATGCCTTGCTAAGATAGGTAACACTATCAATCATAATGGGTTTAGTCTATTAATAGACTACGAGAAAATCCATTTCCGAGAGTATGTGATTTCATGATATTTAGTTCGAACCTCGGACTAAATATTGTATCTCAATATCCAGCGCATCACATGTCTCATCCGCATTCTTCAATGTAATGTTTTTTCGCCACGCTTTATATTCCCATGTAGCTTCGATCAATACTTGCCATCTCTGCAATTCTTTCTTAAGATATTCCTTTGCTTTTGCAAATTTTACGGATACGCTTTTCAAAGGCAAGCATGCGTTCATCTATAATCATCTCATTAACTACTGCTAAAAATAGCGATTTTCAGCTGTAGTGGATTATAAGATCTACGGGATATAGTCGCAGCGGTTCAGTTCAGATTCTGAGGGCATATGATTAATGTTTTAAACATTTATACTCTTTGTTTGAATGTGATAACTCACTATATCTTCTTTAAATTAGACTGATTTTTGAGCTCAGATATTAAATAAGGTGCAAGTAAATCATCCAGCTCAAGATTAGTTTTTAATTTTACTTGATTAATAATTTCTATAAGAGTGACAGTGTTCTGATTAAGCTCATCCTCAAGTTCAGTTATTCTCTCTTTTAATCCTTTATTAGTGTCAAGAAGAGCCTGACGTGTTTTTTTGTTGACGTATAGCTGCTCTTCTTTTTCATTCAAATTCAATGGTAAAAGCTGTTCTGTGGTATATCTTTGGATTAATGCTTTGCGTTCTGGCGTACTAAGCGTACTCAGACCGCCTTTAATATGTCCTTTGGCAATAAGTCTCTTATGTAGTGCAGTATTTGAAATAGGAGCATTCTCAATGCCTTCTTGTACCATATCCTTAAGCTCATTCTCAAGAGCTTCGTTTAACTTATTGCCTCTTAGCATTTGCCTTCTTCCTCATCATTAGCTTTAATCTTTTCATATTCTAGTGAAAACAGCTCAGCAAGTGCCCTAGGCTGAGAAAGCTCAGTATCTATTGCTTTATATATATTTACTGGAATTTTATTATTGTAGCTAACCATGATTTTTTGTTCAAAACGCTCAAGGTTTTGAACTTGCTCTTTTACCCTTAGCGTAAATCCAGAATTATCAGCTAAGTTTTTAGCTTGTTCAAGCAGTCTGTTTTTAGTGAGCTTTAAATTTTCAAGCTCGCCCATACGTCCTGTTACCGTAAAATTAACACAGGACACCCCTGACTGGCAGGATAATCGCTTGGGACAACCGTGAGCCGCTATATTGCGCATACATGAGCCAAAGGGTAGGGGGTGTAAGTAGGCATGGGTATCTATAAGCTCTTTCGCTTTGTCTGGCTCTGTAGGAGCTATTTCATTAAAAGCTTTAGCAATATCTTCGAAGTAACCATCACCCATAGATTGCTCAATAAAATTCGATATTTCAATAGTACTATCAAACGTATGTAGATTATTTTTCAAGTTGTTTTCTAGGTCTTTATCGTTGCTAAAGAGCATTAAACCATATTCTAAGATGTCATCAATTGGGCTTTTTACATTATTCTCTGCAGGTTGCACAGGTTGCATAGGTTCTGAAACTGCCATTAACTCCTTAGATGTTTGAAATTGACTATTGCTACTAGCTAAACTGGCATTTTGGCTGATTTGCTTAATACTCAAGTGTTGGTAGTGTTTGTTTTGCTCAACATCAACCCGACCCATTAACATTGCTTGCAAGTGGTCTGAGATCTCAGCAATAGCTAAAAAGGTGTTAATATTATGGCGTGGAATATGGCTCGATATTTTAGAGGTTTGATTATCGCTATCTTTAAGGCCGTACTTTTCAAATACTGATTTATTTTTACCTGTACCTAAAAAATTATTTATAACACGGTTCTCTAGTATCGTAATATTTGCTTTATTGATTACACCCCGAGATAAGGTAGTGCTACCATATTGAACTATAAATAACAGATCCTCATAGGGAATATTGACTATACGACCCTCAAACTCAAATTTTTTGTTTATAGGTTCTTCGGTAGCATAATTTTCTGTTGATTTAATGAATTTACTTAAAGTTTTTTTACTATAAAACTTTAGCTCACCTGTTCCAGTATTAATTGTCTTATCAGGTTTTACTTGAGCATGTCTGAACACACTTAATATTGCATCTCTTCGACCACCACGACCTCTTTTTCTTTTTCTTGAGATAAATAAATGATCGATTAAGTCATCTAGCTCGATTAAATCATCAGGAATTTCATCAATACTCTTAGGAAGAAAGTCTTTTAAATCTTTCTGCCTCAAATAAATTAGGTGCTCTCGATATTTTTCGGTAATTTTTAACGTATCTTGTATAATGCTTTTAACCAGCGTAGTAGTAGAAGGCTCAACCCAGTGAATTCTCTCTCCAGCTCCTTTTGCACCATAATATTGTATCCCAAGCATATATTGCGCTTTATCATTAACACTTATAGGCTTATTGGTTTGCAGGTCTAATATAGGCTTTTCAATTAAACAGTCTTTCTTCAGCATTATTATTTCAGTCGAACGGAATCCTGTCACGATAGATAAAAATAGTGAGTTTAGAAGTATTCTTTCACCTTCACTCTGACAAAAATTTTTGAGCGAAGCAATGTTTATAAATGTCTGAATCGAGATTAATTTTTCTGTGTTTATTTCATTTTCATCAATATTTTTATATTTAAGAAGCTCTTTAGTTATTTTTGCTTTTGGTGTTCTGTTATGTTTACCAAAACACTTTAAATCAACTTCGAACTCTAGCTTCTTAGAAGTGAATCCATATTTATTCACTATGTGTTGTAGTCTTCTGAATATTCCAGCATGATTTGGAAGGTTAGCAGCATTACTATTATTCTTTAATAAAAGGTAGGCGTGGTTAAGAATTTCTGTCGATATTTTTTTGGGGTGAGTGTCAGAGGTAAGCTCTTGTAGGGAATAAAACCAACGCTTTAACACTAAAAGTTCAGCAACAAGCTTTTGTGGTGAAACGTTACCATTAGCTTGGCGATAACTGTACACTAGCATGGCTTTACAAAATTCTTGATACTCTTCAGATATATTTATATTTAATAGCCCTCTTACTTTGCTTGTAGAAACAAAGCTGAGGCTTAGCTTGTTCCTTGATAGTAGCCAGCTTGAACCCACACCAGTCTTTAACCAAAAACTATCTTCCCACAAGGCATCATTTGGTTTGTATAAGTTTTTTTTAAAAAACACTTTCTGCTCATCAATGAATTTATTGTAATTAGTCATCTGCATTTTTCAACTCACTATTTAACTTACAGCGCTTAATGACTGACTGTATTTCAAATTTAGTAGCTTCATGAATAGAAATAATTGGATTTGATGAGTTATAAACAGCATCAGAGATATGTATGATCGATTCTAGTTCATCTTGAACACATTCTAAAACCTCTTCATGATGACCATGTTCATAAGGGTGAAAATAGACACATCCATAGCAACTACGCACAGGTTCAAGGAAACAGTTGGCTTTATAGTTACATTTACCTATATTGATGTGAATCTTATTATTAATAAATCCTATTATATTCTTTCCATGATCTTGCTCATGAGTAATAATATCACCAGTCATTAGCATGGCTATTATTTGTTGGTAAACAGGATTTCTACCGAGTGCGATGGCTCGAGTTTGAGCGAGATTGGGCGACGAAAAAATATAATACCTAGCTGTGACTAATGATGAATGACCTAAGACATAGGCAATTTCTTCAGCACTTGACCCTGATAGTGCCATTGAATGAGCTACGTGATGACGGAATTGAGAGCTTGTATATTTAATTTGGATTAATTCACTACTTAAAACTCGTTTCTGATATTCCTGCGGTGAGAATCTAAAGATTTGTTCATTGATGGCAGTAGTACAGTAAGTCACTGCAGAATTACCTAAATTAAAAAGCTGATGTTTCATAGGTAGTTTGAACTGTTTGATATATTGCAAAATAACTGTAGCAATTTCTTCAGGTAGTTTTATAGAAATTTTAGCATGATTGAATCGTCCTTGTTTTGCATAAGGCACAAGTATGCTGTAACGCATATGTTCGCCTTCTTCCGTATAAGTGTCTATCTTTATATCTTCAACAGAAAGTTTTGATAATTGAACGGGTCTCATACCAGTTACATAGATAAGACCAAGGATAGAGGCATTTTTAATGACATTGTCTGCTATTGATTGTCTCTTAGTAATCTCTGAATTCAGTTTCGCAAAACCGTTTTGTATCATTGTAACCGTAGGCCTACTAATAGGATCTTCAATTTCTTGATAGTATAATTTTGAGTTGAAAGTTTTTGGTCTTTCTAATATTTCAAGATCAAGCTCATCTTCTTCACTAAATCCTTCAAAACCTTCAGCTATCAACAATCTGACAAAGTTCTTTAGTGTATAGTATTCTCTACTTTTAGATTCATCTACAGCTAAATCTAGAAGAATTTCTCTGAAATTCACATAACTAAAAGAGCTGCCGCTTTTTATCAAATTCTGAAAGTTAGACCTGACTTGTTTAAAGTGTTTTGATAAATAGGCAGGGCTATTGAGCTGGGAGTAGTAAGCTAAAAAAAACTTTAACAACTTAATCTCATGCTTATCTAAATATTTTTCTTCAGTAAAATCTATGTATTCTTTTCTGCCGGAGTAGAGAAACTCCCAAGTACTGGAGGTGGAGTTGATAAATTTCGTTTCATGCCTATCAGCAAGCATAAAACGAATTACAGTAGGAATATGCAGACTTTCAATTTTACTTATCTGAGCCTCAGAAAATAAACGATGACTCGAATAATCAGGAAACTGTAGTGCTAAATTAGTATTGGCCATAGTGTGCACCCACTTTTGTAATTCTTTGAATATTAGCTAAATTGGCATTTTCTGAGATAAATCGGCTGGCATATAGGTATGGCATAGTACTATTGAGTGACCACCCCGCCATCTTTCTTAAATTTTCAATAGCGTTCTCCATTGCCTGCGCCTTGTTGTAACTACCTAAATGTGATTGATAACTATGTTTAAGCATCATATATGCCCATGTATGCCGAAGAATATGAGCTGAAATTTTATCAATTGAATCTACATAATTCTTATCAAAGAACTGAGGATACTTACTTTTCATCTTCTCATTTATCGTAGCTATGATCTTTTTGAAGCCTGATTTACTAAGGGGTGAGTAGGGTGCTTGTAACGACAAAAATAGCATGTGGCTTTTAGAGTTTTGGGATCTAATATTGTTGATATACATATGAATAAATTGAGCATCACGTTTTTCTAATAATATGGTTCGAACGGATTGAGCGTTTTTAATGTGTGGCTTTGTTATACGATTGTCTGTTCTATCATGTGTATCAGTTATTAGCAGATAGGTGTTATGTGTTTTTAAATCAGTCTTAATTGAGTTAAGGGTTAAGAGTAATAGCTCGCCAGTCCTCAAGCCATAGTTCAAAAGCAGATGTACAATTAGAAAGTTTCTTAACTGCGCATCTTTACCCTTAAATAAGGTTTCTTGTGCTTTAGGCGAAATAATAGAATATAGAGCTTCTTTCATTTCCTCTGTAAGACTTTTAAAGGTTGTCCCATTTTTATGGGCTTTATGGTGATTAGAGGATAAGTTTTTGACAAGATCAGACTTTTGGGAAAGTGTAGATTTATATCTAGCTATTTCAGGGCTTATAGATTTACCGTGTACTTGACTAAAGGTATCTAATAAATAATTCAAATAGCTGAGGATAGCCCGCAAACGATGTGCAAGCGTATTGTAATTAACTGAAGGATTGCCTCCTAATCTAATTAGCTTCTGATCAACTACCTGCATATTTTCCAAAAATAATATAAAGCTGTCTATTTCTTTAATCATCAAATTAGGGTTAGATTTATGTTCACGGAAATACTTGCAGAATGATTGATTATGTTTTTCTTGCCAGAACTCGTACCACTGCTTAATACCTTGTAAGTAAGCTTGTTGCGTTGATTCACCTTTAAACTTCAATGAGCTATTAATATAAAGCATGGGATATAAGCAGGGAAGTGTAGTAGTGCTATCAAACAATAGACTAAGCTGAGTTGAGTTGTTTAGAATAATAGATTTTATTTTTAGCATTGACATCTAAACCTACTGATACATGAACTTTTATTAAGGTATCTCTTACGGTTAAATGTTATATTAATACTTCCTATAAAGCAATGAGATTTGCTAAAATTTATAGGCGATAGTAACCATTTACTTCTTGGTCATAATGATGAAGCATATAATAAACATCACCAAACACGATATTCAAAAAACTATTATTGTTGAGTAATATGATCAAGCTAAAATAATCTTCACTTTGAATTTTGGAGCTTATCTATATAGTCAGCCCAATTTTGCATCATGTGTACTCTTGTGTCTATCTCATCAAGTCTATTATAAGCGCCGCCGTGCGTGTCTTTTATCCGATGACCTAATTGCAGTTCAGTCACGATGTCTGAGTATCGCAGCTCAGGTTGTTCCATTAGTAGGGTTTTAGCAGATGCTCGAAAGCCATGAGCGCATTGCACATCTTTATAGCCAAGCCTATGAAATATTTGTACTAGCGTTGCTTTACTAATATAAGAATTACTTGAGGCACGCATCGATGCAAATACATATTCTTTATGGCCTGTAATTGCTTGTATTCTTCGTAAGCGTTCAATGACTTGAATAGCTAAAGGCACAACTAAGTGCGATACCATGTCATCACGACCTTCGCCTTTTGTTGGGGAAAACTCCCATAGCTTGTTATCCCAATCTATATCTTGCCAGCGCATAGACCGCAAATCGATACTACGCACAAAGACATACGGTAGTAAATTCATCGCTTCTAATGTGGTTTTACTTGCACCTTTGAAATTGGACATATCGTTCAGGAGGGTGGCAAACTGATCAGGCTTGGTGATGGCTGGTAAATGGTTACCTGAGCTAGCAGGTGCGAGCTCGCCACGCGTATCAATAGCTACGTTTCTATCGCATAATCCTCTTGCGACAGCGAATGAGAAGACTTTTTCAGTATAAAGCCGAGTACTGGCACCAACGAAGGTTGCTTGATTTTCATTGTTTTGAATCGCCTCACATACACTCAATATCATCTCACTTGTTATGTCATTCATTCTTAAGTCGCCAATCTCTTGGCACATGTATCCTAGACACAAATCCCAAAATTTAAGGGTTGATTCACTAAACGCACGCTTTCTAGATTTGCTACGATTACGACTTGATGTTTTGTGGTCTCGCCACGCTTGTGTAATTTCAGAAAATGTGGCGTTCTTTAGATGAGCATACCTATTGACTTGTTCTTTTTTATGGATAGCTTTAGGGTCAGAGCCTTGTGCGACAATCTTAAGTATACTTTCTGCTTTACGCTTAGCTTCATATAGACTGATATCTTCGACCTTACCTAACATCATTCTAGGCCGCTTGCCATCGATATGCGGATGAGAGTACCGCAAGTAGTATTCCTTTTTACCATTTGGGTAAATACGAAGACTCAGTCCTGCGATACCTAAGATACTGACTGAGTAATCTTTATTTCGGCATTCAAGCTTATTGATGTCATTTATATTGTCGATAGCCATTATATTTATCCGTGATTCTTATAAGGTAGATTGGTTCTGGATCTATTATTTCCACACTAAGATTTAGAATAAATCTTTGGTAGTTTTTCAAGTTAAGGAAATCATCCTATTTAAAAGTATAAAGAACTATTGGACACCAGTATGGACACTGTCATTATCATTCTGGATAATTGAACCCTTATATAATTTGGCTTTAAGTGTTAATTATCCCCAAGTGAAGGTTGGGGATAAATATAGTATAGTGGAGAAAGAAGGAGTAAGCTATTTTTTTGTTGATATATATGGCGTTTGAAGGAATAAACTTCACATAGAGTAAAAGTAAGAGTGCTGTTTGCTATTGGCAATAGAGTCCTTCGACATATTTGCACGAAAAACCGTGCTCCTGTACTCGCACAGAATACCTTAATCAGGGTGATAGTACTGTTCTGTGCAAATTTGGAAGGTATCAACTCAATGCTTTATATTAAGATATCTGAGGAAGAACGAGAGATGTTAGAAAAGACCAATGAATGTTTCACTAATTAGGAAGGCTCTTTTGGTGACTCTAAATAAAAACGTATTACAACGTAGTTAGCTATGATATTAGCAGCTATAAGGTGTATCTAGACTTGAACCTACTGAGATGCCAAGTAGGCGCATTGTCAGAGCTTGTATACGTGCTTATCAATGATATAGAGTAATAGGCATTCAGAAGGGTTATTGCTTTAGGTTTGAGTTGATTATCACTTGGTGGCGAATACTTCTGTACCTAACGTAGTTCAAGCACATTCGCACTAATGAGGAAGTCAGCTAAGCTACCAACAATCGATTGATGAGTAATTTGGTTATTAGGTGATGATTAGGAATGACAGATTATGCAAAGGGCTTGGTAGGTATTGTGAAGGTAATAAGCTTAGCAATGATGAGCAGAGCAAGATTACCAAACAGACTAACTTTGAATGAATAGTGAAATTACTGTATCTACAACATATCTATAATAGGCTTCTGGAATATATACAGAGAGGCTATTAGCGACTTGAATTAATACATTAATCGATTACGGATACACTAGGATCTATGAAGACTCTATACATTAAGGTTTCAAGATATCTCAGTTAGTAATTATATCAATGATGATTATAATGGTTATTTAAACAAGCAATACATATTATGATTAAGCAATCATCAACCAATCTTGATAAGGATTTATCATATAATTATAATCCCATGAACTTATCATCGGGTACCGTCCCTTTAACATAATATACATTATGCGAAAACAAACCAATGGTTTTATAATTTGGGCGCATCATATTTTGTATAATGCTATTTGCTAATCATCCCATTGATTTCTATCAGCGGTTATTTAATGTCGATATATTGGTTTCTAATTAAGGACAGTTTTTAAGCAAATGCGCTCGTAAAGATGTTCCATCCTCATCTAAGATTACATCCGCCACTTGGCACGCAGAATTATCACAGGACAATTCATAATAAACATCATGGCCATGCGCTAAGCTGACTTGAACCAAGCCTCTGGTCGTCACTGAAAATTGCTTGTCTTGTGCATAATCAGGATCTTGAGAATTCCACAATACATCATAACCCACATGACAGGATGTTTTTGCTTTAGCAAAGTAATCTTGCTCACGCTGCATGGCAGCCTTCAGATCCGGATTGGCATATTGTTGTAATACCACTGGGTTATCCATTCCTTCATTATTCACATCCTGCTGGTACATCTTGGCGACAGTATCGATTTTCATGGCAAAAGCTGTCTGTAACGGCTGCGTTAGATTAGCAGTAGCCGTGATAGCAGAAAACCCTATTGCGAGCATCACTATAGAAAATATCATTTTTTGCATGGCACCCTCCATGAAATATGACGTTTTAAGTGTTATATTCATTAAATCACATACAAGCTACTACTTTACTGCTTAATTGTGTCTATCGAGTTTATTAAAAAAACTGTTTACACAGCACCATTATAAACTTTGATGCGTTATTAGTACTATTGATTGGTAAATATACATTGGATCTAGTATGTGTTTTGGAATGACTTAAATAAGCTACGATAAGGATATTGTTATGATGCCATCTACTCGTTCTAATATTTTTCAGTCTTATCTTTATAAGCTATCAACCGCGGCGGGTTTTGGTTTAGTGCTAGCAATCACAGGGTGCCAATCTTCTGCTGAATCCAACGCCAGCACTCCAAATCAATCAACTGGCAACCCATCTGTACCTATAGTCTCAGATATGAGCCAGCAAACGCTCAAACAGCAAGCACTGCGTATCCAGCGCGCTCTTGCCAATAACGATTTTTCTAGAATCACAGATGATATTCACCCAACTCGTGGCGTACGTTTTTCGATGTATGCTTACGTAAGGACTGATACGGATAAAGTCTTTAGCCGTGAACAATTCGCCCAATACTTACAACAAGCCAAAATCCGTTTTACTTGGGGCGACAAAGACGGTACTGGCGAGGCATTGGTAGTACCACTACCAGAATATCTAAGAACTTGGATTGATGCTAAAAAATATAATAATGCGCGTATAACTATCAACGAGTTTGAATCTCACGGCAATATGATTAATAACGTCAATGAGGCTTATCCAAAATCAGATGTGGTAGATTTTCATTATAAAGGGACAGCTGAATATGATGGTATGGACTGGCGTGGTATGCGCTTAGTGTTTGATGACTATCAAGGGAAACGCTACTTGATTGGTATCGTCAGCGATAGATGGACAGTGTAATAAAAAGATTAAGTGTTTGATTCATTAGAGGTATTTTATGATATTAGGGCAATGCATCGTTTATGATGCATCGCCCTTTTTTTACTTTAACTATTATATATTTACTTTTTGATATACGTAAATCTTACGGTCTTGGCTTAAGTGGCGTTTGGCGAAAAAACTTCACCATTATCTCGTAAATATCAGGATAAGCATCAATCAGCTTTTGCGGCGTCTCAAAAAACACTTCACTCAGTACCGCAAAAAATTCCGCAGGATTGGTCGCGCCATAGCGATCGAGACCTGATTTATGATGACTTTGAAAATCTTCAAAGTCGCGGCTCATAATTTCAGTCCAGCGCGCAGGATCCATATCCGCTTGCAGCGGCGGAAAGCCATTAGCGCGACCATTTAGCATATCAAGTTTATGCACAAACTCATGAATGACAACGTTGTGACCATCACGCTCGCCTGAGTGTTTGGCATCCTTCCACGACAGAATGACGGGACCACGCAGCCACGCTTCGCCGCTACGGTGCTGACTGCCCTCATGGACAACCCCCAACTCATCCACGGTGGTGGTTTCGCTTTTGTAAGAACCCGGATAAATAATAATGACCGACCAGCCAGCGTACCACTCAAGGCTTAGGTTTAAAATAGGCAGGCAAGCTTGTAAGGCGATAGATTGCTTGACCGCATCGGTAATCTCAAAACCCTGCGCGCCAGTAATCGACTTATCCGCCAAAAACAACGTCGCTAGCTCAAACAAACGGGTCATCTCGTCCTCGTTCAATCTATCGAGTATCACAATCCGCTTGGCCGCTTGCATCCAGTCACTACGGGTAAACTCGCTGTTGTCCAATATGCGCTGCTCGCGCCAGTCTTTTATCATGCTAAACATATTGAATTTCCTTTAATTTCGTCGTTAGACTGTGCTTTTTATTATTGGCGTTATGTGTTTTAAGGGGTTAAATGGTGTTGACAATAAGCCTATTTATCAAGATTCTAACGACAGCATATTCATAATTAGTTTAATCAAGGTTTCTTTTTGGTTGGGGTTAGACTCGGCAACCAACAAGGTTAATGCGGCAAGCCCAGTGTTATTAATAACCATGTCACCTTTATCATTGAGCAGTCGATTATTCCGATGCAGAAAATCTACAAACAAAAAAGCGCCGCTGCGTTTATTGCCATCGGTAAAAGGATGATTTTTGACCATAAAGTACAGTAAATGCGCCGCTTTACTCTCGATGGTCGGGTATGCAGGCTCGCCAAACACCGTCTGCTCTAAATTACCCAGTACACTGTCCAAACCATCACCGCGAGGCTTAGCAAATAGCTCAGTCGCCTCACCTCTATCTATCAGCTGTGCTTTTAAATCCGTTAGCGCTGCCATCGCCTCAGTCGGACTGGGTAAGATACCTCCATCCTCCCCTGAAGGATTATCAAGCAAACCTTCATCATAGCGCTGTAACCATAAGAATGTCTGTGTATAACGGCTGATAATCTCAACCAAGCCGCGGCCTTCATCGGTTTTCAGCTCAGGACTTTTCGCGGTTTTTCTAATTAAGTTTAATGC